>Ga0123341_1000740_pt1 | contig 21954 bp, 6 predicted proteins | sample Turbeapinknodule_FD_89959 | JGI IMG/M metagenome (GOLD analysis project Ga0123341, IMG submission 89959) | Root nodule microbial communities of legume samples collected from Mexico - Turtle bean Mexico pink nodule | ecosystem: Host-associated > Plants > Roots > Nodule | place: Mexico: Nepantla...
TGATATAACAAGTTCTACTTGATAATAAGTATTTATTTTATGTTCTTTCAAACAAAAATTGTAAACATTTAAATTTAATATTGGTTATGTTAGTTGAGAACAAATATTGTCCCAAGTAATTTAATTCTTGACTCAAAATTTATTTTTATATATTTTTTAAATCACTGGTTTTAATTCAAGACTTTATTTTAAGATATGTAGATAAGTAGGATCTTAAAATAGATAGATGAAATATATGTAGTTTATAATTACAAGGTGAATTTTCTCCATGCATAACTAATCAGTGATATATAATACTAAATATAAAAATATCCATTTTTAGTTTAAAGAGAGGAAAAGTGTATATAGATCAAAATTAAAACTCACTTATAATAATATCTTAATGTATAAGAATTATGCTTATTAATTTCTTTTTTACCTTTTTTCATTTTTTTTAAAGTGTATTTTTTTTTCTATAACTCTCGTTATCTTTTATCTTTCTTTGTTACTACAATTCTCATATATTTTTTTAAAATAAAATCCTACTTACATAAGGTGATGTGTCCAAATAAAAAATATTTTGAACATATTTCACTTCATAAAAAATATCTTTTTATTGTGAAAATATTTTTTTATTTTTTTAAAGTATTTTAGTTAAATACTAGTTGTGTTAGTTGATAAAGGTGATAAATAAGTTAATGTAATTGAGTTAGGTTTAAAAGTTTAGTTAAATATAAAATTGAACAAACTAAGTTATTCATGTAAGAAATTAAGAAGTTGGTAGAACTCTTTGTGAATAACTTTGTAATGTTAGTAATGGTTGGTTTAATCGAAATTTAGTGCATGTTGAAAATAAGAAGTAATATTTTTTTTTTCATTGTGTTTTATTTCTTATTCTTTTATAAAGATATAAAGTGTAAGTTGTTCTTTCCAATTCTTCTCATCTTTTATCCTTTTTGAGTTTTTTACTCCAACTCTCATTTTTTTTAAATCAAATCCTACTTTATAATAGGTAATGGTGATGTGACAAGGATCAAATGTATTTGAACATGTTTCACTTTATAATAAATATTTTTTAAAAATAACTTTTTTTTTTAAGTATTTGAAGTAATTATCTTAATTAGTTATCTTGTGTTAAGCGATTAGAATTTGATATTTTTTCAATCCTTTCTAATTAGTGTTTGGAGTGTAATGCACTTTCAAACAAGGGATATATGTAGCACAAATACGGATACGAATACAGAGATACGTAAAATATATAAAATGTAGAACATGAGGATACAGATCTATATATTATATAATTATGAATTATATAAATTGACAATAAATATTTATATTTATGTGCATAAGTATGTTTCAAATTTTTGTGGGAACAAAAAGATGTTTTTCATGACTTATTGAAAAGAATTTGTTTCTTATTTTTATAATCATCAAAAAAATTATATAATAAATTTTAGTTTTTAAACAAATTTTGTATTTATTTTTTTTCAAATTGTGTTAAAATCATACAAGAATTTTAAAAAAATCCAACAAATATTTTTTTAATTAAACACTTTATTGATAATGTCCTAAAAGTGTCGACACCGATACATGTATCTGACACGGATACGTCATTTAAGAGAAGTGTCTGAGTATCATAGGATATTATCAAAACTATTGCAATTAAGTTAGGTGTAGAAGTTGAATTGAACAACTCTAAACCCTAAACCCTAAAAAGATATCCTGAAATAAAATTGAATAATATATAAAGTTTTTATTATAACATTTAGTTAAAATGATTGGAGCATTAAATTTGGTCATAATTTGTAAATGAGTATACATGTATTGTATAAAATCCATCATAATTTTGATAAAGAATTTTTCCATTTACCTAACATGAGTATGAGGTTTAAGTATGAGTAATACTTGTTCTTTTAAACCACACATGAGAACACATATATACATGTTTATCTAATTCTCATTCCTACCTTCTTTGATTATTTGGTTAATTTCATTTGATTTTTTTTATAAAAATCTTCATTGTATTTTTTATTTGTTTGACTCATTCGATCGATTAATTTCACGTATTTTTTTATAAGAATAATTTCATTATACACCTCATTTTACTAATTTTGTTTAAACAATTTAAGGAAACATAAATGTCAATTTTATCAAATTATATAATTCATAGGAAAATATTTTGATATTTTTATTTTTTCAAGATGAGAATGTATGATTATATATATATTTATTGATTTAAACTTGTTATTTGTGTGTGTCTATTTGTGAAAATATATCTAAGATGCCAAATTTATGTTGAAAAAATGAAATAAGGTTATTATGTAATTATGTATATAAGGTGATGGTCTATTAATAAAATTAACTCAATGTATTTAAATTACAAACATTAAAAAATGATTAGATAGAAATATTTTGAATAGCTACAAATAACTAGTATACTAGGTTGAGAAATATAATTTTTATTTTAAATAAAAGAAAAGTGGTTTTAATTAATAAATCGAAAGACTTGGGGTGAAATTAATAATATATAATTTTCTTACTCTGTTTTCTCTGTGTGATTTGTTGAAAATTTAGGGAACATTGAAGCTAATGCTATCCGTTGGAAAGGATGGGCATGGCACGAGGAACCCTGTGAATGAAGAACCAGTGAAACAGTGAAACCTCAGAATCTGAAGCCATGGCACTGAGAATAAACTGCTCCATTCAAAACACCCTCTCTCTCCTTAACCCTCCTCTCTCTTCCCTCCGTTACAGAGCTTCTCCCCTGAAGCTGAAACCCCAGTTCCGTTTTGGTCAAAACCTCTCTCGAGGAGCTTTGTTCTGTACCTACGCCACCACAGATATCACTCCCTCAAATGCTGAACCCTTTGTCCTCACCACTCCTCTCTACTACGTCAATGCCCCTCCTCACATGGGTAGCGCTTACACCACCATCGCCGCCGATGCCATTGCTCGCTTCCAGGTGAATTTCCTTACCCTCTTCGATTTTAGTTTAAATTATGTAACTTTGGCCCAATTCCTGAAATGGGTCGAGTTTGGAAATTGGGATAAACTGGTGTAAGATTAGACATATCTGTGTGATGGATTTAAAGCAAGTTGGTGTTTTAACTGTTCATTGTTTCCTATTACATAATGTAAGGTTTGCGTATTTGACAGCGGCTATTGGGAAAAAAGGTTATATTTATTACTGGCACGGATGAGCACGGGGAGAAAATTGCAACTGCTGCCATGGCTCAGGGTTCAACGCCTCCTGACCATTGCAATCTCATATCTCAATCTTACAAGACGCTTTGGAAAGATGTAATTTGATTATTAGTTTTTCCTGGAAATTTGTCATTTTTTGTGTGTGTTTATTTTGTTGGATATTTATAAATATTTTACATTTTTTCGTGATATTCTTTTATTATTGCTTGATTGCAGTTAGATATTTCTTATGACAAGTTCATCAGAACAACTGATAGCAAGCATGAAGCAATTGTGAAGGAATTCTATTCAAGAGTGCTTGACAATGGTGACATCTATCGAGCTGATTATGGCGGACTTTATTGTGTTAACTGTGAGGAATATAAGGTGATAGTTTGAACTTGTAAGTTGTAGTTCTGGTTAGCAACGTTTTATGTTTAGTTTCTGTTGGCTCTTTATGTTGAAGGGTCTGTGTATGCCATGTGCAACTGCTAGCACTCTTTCTGCTAACCATCATTTAATAACCAGGAAAATAGACAGCTTTCTCTGATGATGGAAAACTTTGATTGAGCTTCTTGCCTTCCAAAGATTTACCATCTTAATTTCACGACTTTACCTTAAGAATGTACTGGCATTTGGTGCAGGATGAGAAGGAACTGCTTGATAATAGCTGTTGTCCAGTGCACCTAAAGCCTTGTGTTTCAAGGAAAGAGGACAATTACTTCTTTGCACTATCAAAATATCAGAAGGCATTGGAGGAAACACTAGATAAAAATCCTAATTTTGTGCAACCATCATTCCGTTTAAATGAGGTAAGGCGATGGGGAGTTTGTTTTTCTCTTTGTCTTGTATTTCTGTCTGTTACCTTTTGAGTATAGTGCACTCAGTTGCAGGCCGTGTCCAATTTTGTTTTCAGAACATACCTGATACATTCACTTGAGAAGATTCAGAATGGACTTATACGGTCTTAAGATTCACATTGATAGGATGGATCAGTTATGGTGTACTTGAACTTTTTTTAGATTTCTCTAGTATTGGAGTTTGAGTTGATAACAAGCCCAGCCTATTAACACTCCAAAGTCCTGGCATGATTATATGTTATATTAGAGTTTGAGTTTATATGTTATATGTTTTTAAGGTCATGTGACTATATAGTTCACTAAAGTGATTTTGGAGTTATGGATCTTATTCCATTTAAAAGATCATAACATAACAACAAATACATTGTTAAAAAATTCAAATACCAAGCTGTTTGATCTGGCTTGTTAATACAATACAACCCACCCTTCATACTGCCCTACATGGTCCCCATAAACAGTGTAATAACGCTTTATAGCAGATTCATCTATGAGATGTAGGTATCTAATGAACTGCAAATTATCTCGTTTTGGAGGACATAAGATTGATTTTCTTTTTTGATATTGTGCTTAAAAATTAATTTCGTCTACAAACTTCCAAGGTTCAAGGTTGGATCAAAAGTGGCTTGAGGGACTTTTCCATTTCCCGAGCAGCAGTTGATTGGGGCATTCCTGTTCCTGATGACAAGAGCCAGACTATATATGTTTGGTTTGATGCTTTACTAGGGTAAGAATATATATTTTATAGTTTGTGCATGCTTCTCTAATTTCCCCTGGCTCTATTCTATATTCTTGTCGTTTATGTCTATCACAATCAATAATTGTTTTTTTATGTATTGTTGGAAATAAATTGCTGAAATGCATGGAAGTTCAATTTATGCACAAGTATTTGTATGACAAAAAAGATGAGGAAAAGTTTGGGTTTCTGCTATTCTGCCAAATATTCTTTAATTAAAAAGTTGCTAATTACCTTTCTAAACTTTTATTGAATATATTTTCTTTTCTCTTTTTCATATTTGCAGATATATATCTGCATTATCTGATGATCAAGAACAACCTGATTTACTAAAAGCTGTTTCTTCAGGTTGGCCAGCTTCATTGCACTTGATTGGCAAGGTATGTCACCTGCGTTCCTTCTATTTTTTTAGTTAATTTTAATTTATTGAAAACAATTTTTCATCTACTTATTGAAAACATTTTGTACTCTAAGCTTTCCTTTTATGCATCCTTCTCTTATTTTTGTGTTTGTGAGAGAGGCTGCACAATTTGTTCCAACTTACATTTAGTTAGTTGTCTTTTGATGAGATGCTACTTTTTTTGCATGGTTTTATCACTTTCTGGAAAACAGTCTCATAAAATTGGAAACTTTTGATTTAAGTATTTGTTCACTTTTATCTGTTTTAATTTTTTTGCCAAAAAATGCAACATGTCAATTTTTTTTTCTTAAACATTTTAATTTCTACCTAAGCATTTGTATTCTTGCGATGTTTTTTGCAACCTTTGATATATGCTAATTAATGATTTTCTTATAATTATTAAAAGAGATGAAAAAATAGCCAAAACATTGAGTTTCTATATATTTTTAATATTTGTTCACTCTGTAGGATATTCTACGCTTTCATGCTGTTTATTGGCCAGCTATGCTAATGTCTGCTGGACTAAGCCTTCCTAAAAGGGTATTTGGCCATGGATTCTTGACAAAGGTATTTGGAGTTTAACTTATTTGCTATCTTATGTTTCGTCTTGAGGTAACTTTAATGGTACAGTTTCATCAGCCTTGAGGACAAGGCTATTCATTTCCTGGCGAGCATTGATAGACCTAGGAAGGTTTTTGTGAGAAGACTCAATAGATCTAATGAACTATCAGTGTCTGTACAGTATTTGTGTCCTTAGGTAGTTACGGATCTGAATTGTTATTGTTTTTGAAGCAGTTGTGCTTTTAGTAAGTTATGGATTTGTGGGGCAGTTGTAGTGTTATATATTTTTGGTTAAACATATAATTTACTCCCTATATGTGTCATGTATTCTTAATTTGACCTCTTTATATACATAAAAATTTATTAAATTGGTCCCTATATGAGTTGGCGTTACTGGTTTGATCCCTACTGTCATGTTGATCGTTAAACCGCTTATACATTCTTAATTTTGCCATTAGTTAAAGAAAAAAAAAATTCTTAATTTTGCCATTATACATATAGCACATTCTTAATTTGGTCCTAAGAATATGCTACATGTATTTGGGCTGGATTAAGAATGTGTAAGTGGGGTAGCACCAAAGTGGTAACATTTACGTGTAGAGGGATCAATCTAATTAGTTTTACATGCAAGGAACAAACATAGAATCCATAACTCGTATAAGGACTAAATTATTATGTTTCGTCTGTATTTTTTGTGACATATCCATATAATAGGAGGTAGCCATTGTGTCAGTTTTCTGTTTATGCTTTTTTGACAGAGGAAACTCCTTGTTTGGGGGGAACCTTGTGTGATACTTATGTACTGTTCTTCAAACTTGGTGTATAACTGAGTTGTAAGAGGCTAGCTAGACACAACCCTGCATATCTAAGGGCTCTCCCTGCCCAGAACATTGTATTCTGGTCATAACTTTTTTACTATCTCCTTGTTCAATTCTTGAGTCTAATACATTCAATTCAATTCAAATTTGAATAAATTTACAATCATTAGTTAAGTAAAGTATAGGTATTAGCAAAAGGTCGGAAACTAAGTTTGGCAATTTGAGACACTGTAAAATTTCATAAATCTGTTTCTTATATTTAATTTAAATTTCATGCAGCAATGCTTTTTTTATTTTGAAATGTTAGGATGGCATGAAAATGGGCAAGTCACTAGGGAATACACTTGAACCAAACGATTTGGTTAATAAATTTGGGGCAGATGCAGTTAGATACTTCTTCCTCAGAGAGGTGGAATTTGGCAGTGATGGAGATTACTCGGAGGAACGCTTCATCAATATTGTCAATGCGCATCTTGCCAATACAGTTGGTATTTCAAGCTTGCTTTATTACTTGTAACTTTCAGAAACCAATTGATTTTTCTTCTTTTTATTATGACCATAATGCAAAATGTGATATGTATTTCCTTCCTTCACTATTTTGGCAGGAAATCTTCTTAATCGAACACTAGGGCTTCTAAAAAAGAACTGCCAATCAATTCTGGTAGTGGATTCCTCTACCGCTGCTGAAGGAAATGCATTCAAGGACAATGTAGAGAATTTGGTAAGACCTCTTATAAACTATGTTTCTAAATCTATATATTCAATTTGTAATTTTAAACTATGTCATATTCAGCAGTTTAAGGTAATGCTGCCTGTGACTTAAAGGTTAACGAATGTTTATTATATCTGTAGGTTGATAAAGCTCGCATTCACTATGAAAATCTCTCCTTGTCATCAGCTTGTGAGGCTGTTCTGGAGATTGGTAATGTTGGTAATTCCTATATGGATCAACGTGCACCATGGTCTCTCTTTAAGCAAGGAGATACTGCTGCTGAAGCAGCTGCTAAGGTAATTTGCTGGATCCTTTAGATTGGTAAAAGTCTAAACATGATACATTGTTTTCTGTTAAATATCAAACTTCAAATGCTATCAGGAAACAGAACAATGGGTTTGATTTGTTTAGTCCCTACAAGTTAGAGACAATGTTCAACTTTAGTCCCTAAAAAATAATTGTCTCCTTTTGGTCCCTTATTTATGAAAATGTATTAGATGTGATCCGTTTCTCCTACAGAAAAAATGTTTCCTTTAATTTCTCTCATTTATTGATATAAGGGTTCCATCATACAGGGTCAATTTGAATAAACTTTTCAGTAAGTATTCACAGGAGCAGAAAATAAGAAGCTAAAACAAATTAAACTTCTCTCACAAGTTAAAATCAACTTTGCACATCTCAACTTTTGAAAAAACTACACGAGAAAGCTTTATAAAAGTTGAAGCGCACAAGTTTATTGCTTTGTAACTTATAACAGCAATTTAGTTCATTTTACCTTTAATTTCTTTTTCAAGTACTTAGTCAGAGATTTAATTAAGTTCATTGACATTCAAACCCCTTAACTGACAATAATCAATTTTTGAACTTTGTTTTTCCTTCTTCAACAAGTATAATAAGCTTAATCAACGTGTTGCTCATTGATAAAAAGTAAAATAAATTCACGTACTTTTGCTGCTGTTAAAGATAAGCAAATGCCTAAAGATTTTTTTATTTATGATGTTGGAGCAGGACCTTGTAATTATATTAGAGACGATGAGGATTATTGCTATTGCTCTATTTCCTGTTACACCAAGCTTGAGTTGGAGAATATATGCACAACTTGGCTATTCCCGGGACCAATTTGATGCAGCAACCTGGGTCTCTCCTCTCTCTCTCTCTCTCTTTCATACACATGCACACTCAAACCTTTTTTTTTTTCACACACATACATATAAACTATGAGGCTCAGACACTCCTCTTAAATGGTGTGTCCGTATCGGACACTGACACACATATCGCTGAAGTGTTTAATTCAAAAAATATTTATTGGATTTCTAACAATTATAGCACAGTTCTAACACAATTTTAAAAAGGAGAAATGCATTAATTTTATAAAAACTCAAACTTATTGTATAAATTTTTATTATGATTGTAAAAATAAGGAACAAATCATTTTGAACCAGTCATGAGAGATATCTTTCTGCTACAAAAAAAATTGAAACATACTTGTTCACATAAATCTTTATTGTCAATTTATATAATTCATAATTATATAATATATAAATTCATGTCACCGTGTTCTACATTTTAGGGATTATATATATATTTCTGTGTCTATGTCGTATCAGAGTGTCTGTCCGTTAAGTGTCTCTGCTACATAGCATATAAATATATATGTATGTATGTGTGTGTATAATACACACTCGTGAGGTATTCATGGGTTTGAACTAATATGTTCTGCTACCTATCTGATTTAAGTTGTTTGACTTTGTAGAGAGACACCAAGTGGGGTGGACTTAAGGGTGGCCAAGTGATGGCTGAACCTAAACCAATCTTTGGTAGGATTGAAAACCAAACTGAAGTGGAAGACAAAGGCAAAGGGGTTGTTGCAGTTGGTAAGACTGTGAAAAGCAAAGGAAAGTTGAAACAAGCTCAAGAAGTCGCAGGAGCTTAGATACCATGTTTCATGCTTTTCCCCTTTCTAAATTGTTAATTGTTTTCTCTAACTTAGCTTCATGTAAAAACCAATTCTTTTGCTTATTTATGTACACAAAAATATTTAGATACATACATGTGCAAGAAGGTAGCATGAGCACCAGGCACATGCATGTATATGAATTTTGAACAAATTTTTATTTTAGAAACAAAGTTGGAGTGCATAACTTTTCATGCTCCATGTGCATCCTCGTCATTCATCAACTACAGGTTTCAGCTAAGTTCACCTTCCACGTTCTGTTCCTGTCACAGGTTAAAGTTTTGAAAGTACTTTTGCTTGCAAATTTCATTTCATTATTAACACGAGGCTCAGACACGTCTTTTAAAAGATGTGTTACATATCGGATACTGACACTTTGACACTTGTAGGATAGTGAAGTGTCTAATTAAAAAAATATTTGTTTGATTTCTGACAATTCTAATATATCAACACAATTTTAAAAATGATAAATTTATAATTATATGATATATAGATCTGTGTTTTTTTTGTCATGTATTTTAGAGATTATATGTATTTTTTGTCGGTGTCATATAATGTCATATAAGTGTTTATGTCAGTATTTATGTGAGGTAGTAGTTATTAACAGATTTTAGTACATCTAATGAAGAAGGAAAAAATATTGTTTCTAAATTCAAAATAATTTCTTGGTGGTTAACTATATATTTTTTTACTTTCTATATTAACTGTAATGAAAATGGAACTGGACATAAAAAAGCAAAGTTCATTCACTTTGACATAAAAAATTATTATTATTTTATTGTAATATAATATAATATTTTATTTAAAAAATGGGTTGTAAAGTGGTTGTTTTTTAATATTAAAGTGTGAAATTAATTTTATTTATATATTAACATGAGTGCATGACACGTGGGCTGGAAAAAAAGCATTAACCGCGTGTCGATGTGGGCCGCGTGGTTAAGTATAAGTTTGATTAAGATTGCAATTAATCGTTAGGCCCACGTACGCCACAGTGAGGTATAAAATAAAAGTAGAAGCAGATCAAAGAGTTAGTTTCATCATGGGAGAAAATTCAGAAGAAAACTACCAGGTAACCTAATTTCTCTCTTCCACTCGCTCGCGCTACCAATGCTAGATTTCCGATTCCATCGCTTTGTAGATTTATGTGCATGCCGTAGTTATGTCTTGATCTTCATTCTCTTTCGTCTTCGCCATTCTAGCCTTCGTATGCCGTTTAGTTTTTTCCTTTATTTTTTACTTTCCTTGGAATAATTGAGTTATGCGAGGGATTTTTTTGTCGCTTTCGCTTCGTAGATCTGCATGACCATATTCATCTCAATGTTGCGGCTGTTCTTCAAAATTTTATTTCATAACTTTCGTGTAACGATCGCATAGCGGAGTGGATATCGCGTTAGACTCCGAATCTAAAGGTCGTGGGTTCGAATCCCACTGCGATCGCTTTTTTTATTTATTTTACGTTGAAATTTTAAAGCCTATATTTGTTCTGTTCCTGATAATTCTGAAATAGTTCGCCATTTTTATGATGTACAAACTTTTTCCGCACAAAAAGCTTGTTGAGTTATTAGAGCTAATGATCTTGTTTTTTTGCACGTCTTATAAAATATTGGCCTGTTACTCGGCTCATTTATGAATATCCTGTATATGCCTATATGCATTGCATAACTGTGAAATGATTCAACTGGGAAGAATTGAAAGACTGCAAAAGGTGGACCAAGGTTTGCTCGTTTAAGTAAGGTGTAAGGAAATTTTTGGTTGCCAAATATTGTTGGTGACTCTTTTACTCTTTATAGTTGTAGATGGTGAATTCTGAATGTAAGCCTTAATGTTTTCGTGCTCCACTTGGATGATGTGACCCTTAAATAATTAAATTTGTGGTTTGTTGGTATTAGGACTTCATGTTAAGAAATCATTTGGATAAAACTTAGACATAGTTCCTTAAATGCTTTTGGTTCTCTTCTCCCATTAGTTGGTGTTTCACCTGTAATAAAGGTTTGCATTAAATATCTGTTTTAATCACACACATTTCATGAAAAATAAAATAAAAATTATATTTAATTTTCAATTCATTTTAATCATAGGACAAATATTGTAATTTTATAATCTTATAAATTAAATTCCTTTATTAATCACAATTATATGTTACTATGTTACCGAAGTGGTACTTTAATTCTAGTATACGAATAACTCCAAGAGCATATGATAAACTGTTTCTGACTTTTGTCAAGATCAAAAGATCTTGTGAAGAAGCATCTTGTTGAACTATTTCTCTATATTAAGTTGGATCAAGCATGCTAAACAATGTTGTAGAATTTTGCGGCTAGTTGATGTCTTCAATTTTCATTTATGTGCTTGTTGGCTTATGATAAAAACTACAGATTATGAATTTTGGTTTATAGTTAGCTAAAGTAATAGATGTGATGCTTCTTTATGCGCATCTTCTCCCTATCTTATGGAGCTTGCATGTCTTTTTATTAAGTACTGTTTATATGAGGTCATTCAACTGCAAGGTTACAAAATGATGACTCTAAATATCTTGAAATAGCGAACATCCTTATCAGAGGTTTGATGACCATTGCGTAATTTTCCTTTGGCCTTGCCATACGTCGGGTGACTCTAAAAAGTTCTTGCAACATGGGGTGCCAGTATGTGGATATGCATAATAGTTAGTGTTTTTGTCGTGTTAGGTAGAGTAATGATCTTGATGTGGTGTTAGTGAAAGTCTAGAAAACATCTCCTGAAAATGTCCTGATATAGCAGTGGATCATTCCAGTATTTGCATTGTGATAGATAATACTAGTGAGCATCTATCATGCTTCATTAGTTAGGTGTTTACTGATAATGTTGGAAGATAAGAAGAGTCTTTTCCATGAAATTGTACACTGAGGTCCAACTTGAATGGTCGAAGAGTGTAGTATACTAGCAATCAAGCTCAATCAGGACCGTGTTTGTTCAAGTATTTATTAGTGCTCAGTTGTAAATTTTGGAACTTTGCTTTTGCGAGTTCCGGTGCTTAACAAAAACATAGTCTTGCTTTGGATTGCGAGCTTTTAGGGAAAATGGGCAAGCCCATGGCATGGATATATTTGGATGCCATCGTTATAATTGTTGTTTTGGCGTTTAGCCACCTCTAAAACGTAAGTTTGGCATTTAGTAGCTCAGTTTTAAAGTTTGTTGCCGAAAACTGGCCTTATATAATAGTTCAAATGGAAGGGGTTTGGATTTTTTTTTTATTTGGGTTTGATTTCAAAATTTTAGTATGTAAAGGAAATAATATTAGGAGAATTTTTTTCTTAATGACTTCCTGAGTGAGGATGATTTGGAAATAAAATACAACTTCAATCTGGTCTCGTCTATAAGCATCTTAATGTTCTACCACTAATGTTAGTGGGAGAATATGATGCAATCAAGTCAATGATGTTTTTTGTACAGTGATTGTTACCATGCCATGCTTGATGGAGAAGCACGATTAAGTATCAATTTCTGGTGGTCCCATGCAGCAACAAACATCCCTTGTTTTGTTCTAAAGTTGATGTAAACGGGAAATGATGAGTTTAAAAATAAATAAATATATATAATAAATAACAAATTTGTAATTAAATGATATAAAAAATATTAAAATAATAATATTAAAAATTGTAATGGGGTTATATTGAAAATATAATAAATTTGTAATTAAATGATATAAAAAATATTAAAAGTTGTAATGGGGTTGTATAAAATATTGGATTATGAATGTATTTCGATATAAATATGCACAGTTTAGGTCACTTATCTTAATTATAACTATACATGGAAAATATAAAATAATTCTACTTTATCATCCAATCGTAAATTACTATTATGACATATTGATTAATTTTTACAGTGAATACTTTAAATTAGATCTAACGTGATTTTTGTACATGAATATTTACCTCATTTTATTTCGCATAAACTTCTAAACTAAATAAACAAATAGCAGTTGGATACTGCAATTTTAAATCTACCCGTAAGACCCTGTAAAAGATTATGTTCTTTTTATCATGTTTGTGTGTAGTTTATATCAATAAATATAAAATTATGCTTTATATAAATTCAGTGTTTGGCTTGGTTCTAGGAGGCGGGGGAACCCAAACATGAATTTAGGATTATAAAGATTTGTTGGAATTGTAATTGTTACATTACTTTTGTGAATTTTAATATAAAAAATAAATAAGATTTTTTTTTTCTTTTAGAAATAAAGATATTAATGATTTTTTTTTACTAGAATCCAAATATATTTTTTATAATTAAGATGATATTCGTATAAATTATTCATAGTCATAAACAATGATTAATATTATCGAAAATTCCGAGTTCACAAAATGCGGTTATATATTAAAGTACCCAAAGCTTAAGTACTTTCTTTGAGCGGGTTTTATTCTATGTGAAAGATGACATGGGGGGAATTTAAATCCTAAATTGCTAGCATGTGAAGTTGGTCGAATATTCTCTAAATAATTATGGGGGAAAATCTTTTATTTTAACCTAAAATCAGCTTTGTCCATAATACAAGTACGAAGTAGATTTTAGACTCGTAATTTAATTTATTTACATATTTATATACAGAGAGAGGGGAAAACAAGTCTTGAATTTATAAGAAATTATTATTATGAAAATAAAAAACTTATGACTAGAGAGTATATAGTTTGTGACTCAAAAAATAAAAAATAAAAAATAATTATTGCACTATAAAAATATAAAATAAGCGAAGGTGTTATTAAGATTTGTTAAAAATAATGAAGATACATATTATGAAATAGAAACTAATGTATGGAAAAAAAAAAAAAATTGGTCTGTACACAGTCCCAGCAAAAGAGGCTCTTGTACTTGAATTACTTACTTTTAATAAATAATTTTGATACAAAGGGCTTTGTGTTTTGGAGAACAGTGAAAAGAAAACCCGGCCCCACCCAAAATATTCGTTTATGGCTGGTTTCCTCTGTGTCGTTCCCACGCAAAACCAAACTCAGAGATGGAAACGGGAACCGTTGATTATGAAACAGACCACGCGGAACCCCGTTAGGAGCGAGGTCAACCCTAGGAACACAAACGCCGCGTATCCCAACGCTATGGCTATGTCCATTTGCACGCAGAACGCATTGCTCGCCCTACACGTGTCCATCTCCTTCAGCGTCCTCGCCATCGTCGTCCCCGCCGCGTTCGCCGACAACAGCAGGTACGCGAACACCTGCACCGCCACCACATCACATCACATCACTCCTCCCCACACACAATTCAGACTGAAACAATTAACAACAGAGAGTATGGAATTTGTTGAATCTTATTTTGACTATGACCTGGTCATGTCCGAAGTCGAACCATATCTGCAACACTTCGGGGAACAGTGTTACGCCTCGTGAAATTTCCCACACCGACGCGCCCATTTCGAACACGGAGTACACCGCCACTATCGCATTCGCCGCGAGAACGAACCTGGACGGATTTCGGTAACTTAATATTCAATTTCCGACACGAATTTTGAAACAAACGGATAGATTATATAAATTAGGTTTGAAATAGAAAGAAAGTAGTTGTAAGAAGAGTACCTGAAGGTGTCGTAGTGGTACCAGTGAGGAGAATCGGAGCCGCGAGTATTGGTGAGCACGAAGACGGAGGAGGCGAGGGAGAAGGAGAAGGAGACGAGGCGGAAAACGAGGATGAGGGAGTTGAAACGGCGCAGTTTGTGTTCCGCCACCGTGGAGTGGAAGCGAGGGTTGTGAGACGGTGAACAACTGTTATCACCGCCGTTGCGAAGCGGCTGAGGGGATCGCATGCTTGGATTACTAAGGTTGGAAGTCTATTTCGTTGTTTGGATTTTCATGTTGGTTATTATGGCGAGGGAGTCACGGGAGAGAGCGAGAGTTTGATGAATCGAGAGAGAGGGATGTGTGCAGTGTGTAGTGTGAGTGTTGGTTTTAGCTTTTAATTTATTGGTGAGAAAAGAAACTGCGTGGAATGTGTTCGATAAAAGTTGTTCGAGACAGAAAGCGTGCTAACAGCAGGCATGGCCGTGACAAGGTGTGGTCTCTCCTAATCTCCTGTCCTTTCATTTTCTTCTTCTTCCATCTTTTCTTTCTTTCCTCTTTTTCCCTTTCAATTTCTTAAATTAAATCACGTCATAGGGCTATGCTCATTTTCTTTTCTTATCACCAAATATTGATTGATGGGTAGAAAATGTTTTCTTATATAATCAAACTCTTTATTACATACTCACAACTATCCGAAAACTTCTCTTAAATTTTGTATTCGTTGACACGGATAGTTGCATTGTGTTTTGTGTTATCGTGTTTTACATTGAAAGATAGTATGTGATTTTATACTAATATTCGTTTCGTGTCGTATCAGTGTTTAGATTGTATGTGATTTTATACTAATATTCGTTTCGTGTCATATCAGTATTCATATTTATTGTTCGTGTTGGTATCTTGTATTTAGTGTTCGTGTCGGTATCTCTTCTACATAGGACATGAGTTTTTTCATTTTCCTTTTTCTTTTCCAAAGTTTTATGTCACACCAAATTGTGAAATGTTAATGCTCATTACCTATCTGTTGTCATCCTTATCTTCTAGTAAAGAATCATTATTGTGTCTATGAACATTTTTCAGTGGGGTTGCTAATACGAATAATCAATGGGGATTGGTTACTTCTTCCAATTGCTTGACAAAACCATTGCTTTAAAGGTATGTAGTATATATTTCATTTTATTTTAATTTTGTAAAGTATATGATGATAAATTTGACTGATTAAATATTTAAAGATAATATTTTGTACTTTTATTGAATATGGAAGTTATTAATTGATTTTTTATGTTGCTATATCGAAGAGGTGACAACCTGTCCTAGTTCTTATTTAACAGCATTATTTATGTGATTTGTGATTGTGTGTGTATTATTTTGATTTTCTGTCCCATTCTCATTGACCATAATTGGTATCCAGGCGTCATTTTCTATTCCCAACAAAACAAACTGCTTTGACTTTTATTACTATGTCAACAAATAGAAATATGCATTTATAAGTTGTCTAGTGGGACCATTTTCAAATGTTCCTTTCATATGCTGTGGTTATATTCCTTCAGACTTTTGAGGACTTACCCTTGTATTACCTTATTCAAATGTCACTTTTCAGGACTTACCCCTCTATTAACCTAATTCAACATTTGACGTTGGTCAGGGTGGTCCACTGTATCAAATGCTTTATGCTGGATATATTTTAATAATAACCACATGATTTTTTACTATAATAATAAACTGTTGAAATGAGCCTCAAACAACCTTCTTTGCAGTTATTATTTGTTATTTTTCTACTGCAACATAAATATTGTATACATTCAATCCTTTTTTTTTTCAAGAAACCTCATAAAGGACTTATCATAATCACCTTTAAACCGTTGATGCAAATAACACAGCACATCTTTTTAAAAGAATGGCTCCTTGTGTGATTAGCAATTGCTTGATAAAAATATAATGCTATATTTTATAAAATTCTTTTATACAAATAAATAAGTAAGTGCATATTTATTCTTTGGTAAAATATTGAGAATATGATACCTACTTAAGGTAATTGGACCAAGTCACCTTTGTAATGGAAAAACTCAAATATATTCGAAAATTTATTTATGTAAAAAAACAGTCAAATATTTGATAACTATTTTATTGGATATTTCACCAAACCTAAATATTTTCTTGGAAGTATTCATTAAATTTTATCCACTAACTTAAATACTATCAATTATAAAAGTTATTGGAAGTATTCATTAAATCTTATCAACTTTATATTAATATTGTGAAAAAAAGTGTTGAATGAATCAATTGATTGATAAGTAACCAGTAATACCTTCATTCTTTTTTTGAAGAGGTGACAATGTTTTAAATGATATTTGTAGATCGCATACTCATGATCTTAGGATGTTTGCGTTTGACCCACATATTGAACCAAGTCGAGTATTTTTGTTGGTCCTCAAGATTAGCCATAGTTCATAATTTGTTGCACATTCATAACCACTTTTTCTTGAATGTTTTGTGTTGTTAGACCTATATTCTCAACTGGTTTAAGAGGAAGGAATCACAGGATGTGATTTGACTTCTTGCTCTATATGTTATTGTAGACGTTGTTTGAATTGGTGGGTGGTCCAATCTTGGTATAGTGTGTGATTTGCTAATGAAGAATGTGCATCTCATCATGATGTTGATTTCGCAAAAGCTCCATATCCTTGTCAAACTTGTGTTGCATGCGAGTAATGACATTTTGGACACTCATTTCATTCTTTTAGATAATGGTTTCCATATGAGTTTTAAGCGCTTCAAGCGAAGATGATTTGATCTTGCAATATGATGTCATTAATGGGGACGAAAATGAAAGGTGGTTGTGAAGGCTCCACTAGCGACGATGGTTAATCATCACTTCATCGCAACTCAAGCTTAATGAAGACGAAAATGAAAGGTGGTTGTGAAGACTCCATTAGCGACAATGGTTAATCATCATTTCATTGCAACTCAAGCTTAATGTGAACAAAAATGAAAGGTGGTTGTGAAGGCTCCACTAGCGACGATCGTTAATCATCACTTTATCGCAACTCAAGCTTAATGGGGACGAAAATGAAATGTTTATGACTAAGAAGGTACATGTCAAGTAAGACCAAGTACCTTAATAGGAAACATAAGGATAAGTTATCTTCCATCTTGAGTTTTGAGTACCATTAGGTGCTCAACAAAGTGAATTCATATGCCTTCGAGTATGTCTTGAAGGGATGAGTTGAAGAGTTTCCAAAATTCTTCTACTTGTATAATAACCAAAATGATATTGAGCTTCTTTTTATTAAGGAATACTTATCTTGCTTTTGTGTATGAATGTTTATTTAAGGACTTATATGTTTTGTTTTTCCTATCCATTGTTGAGTGTAGAATGTTAACTATGATGACCCAACTTAATATGGTTACTATGCATGGGTTTCTAAGAACGTGTCTAATACGATAAGATTATCCTCCATTAATAAATTTCAAAATCTTTTAAAACAAAATCTTTAAAATGAAATCCTCAAAATGATATAAATAGGAGTATGTTATTGTATGATTACAAAATTTCTCCATTTCATTTTTATTTTAAAAGATCATATTTTCCTTATCTAATATATATATATATATATTCTAATTTTCAAAATTTAATAGAATATTGTTTTAATTATATTTGAAAAATAGACTGTACTTGATAATAAATAAAATTAACGAGATAAAATAGCTTAGGATAAAAAGAGTCATTTAATCAGTTGAATAGTGATAATTTTACATTTATAATCTCGTTTATGCTTTTTAAACCTTTTTATCTCTAGAAGTTCACATACGTTACACAATGAAAAGAAGTGATGTGATTTATGTAATAGAAAATAATATAAGTGGTATATATATACTTGAAACGTTCACTTTACAGGTAATACTTAAACAAATTCTCCCAAGTTATCATATCTACTCTTTTCAGCAAGGCTAAGGACCCACGATGTGGGCCTATCTTGTGAATGATTAACTCAAAGGTTCCACCAATATATTATTGGTCTTTTTTTCCTTCATATCAAATTTCTTCTTGCACCATATTATTTAACTCAAATCACCAAATGCAACATCTAATTCACCCTCATTCAAAAAAGTTCCTTTTATAATATATTTTAAAAATTTATTCTAGAGAACACATTCCTAAAGGAAAGTTTATTTGAGAAATCTTCCAAAAAATATTTTCTGAAAAGATGTTTTTCTAAAAAACGATTTTTGAAAATTCTATTTTAATTTCTTTTCATAATATATTTCATGAATTCTAAAAAGTATGTTCTATGATTTTTTTTTTTTGAAAAAGATAATCTAGAAATCATTTTAAAAAGAGGAAAACATTTTCTTTTTGTTCTCGAATGAGGTTGGAACTAAGAGAACGATTCAAACTACTCATTCGACCAGTCGGTCTACAGCTCACTCTTTCTTTCTCGGCTAAACTTTCACACTCGCTCTTCCACTCCTCCTCCTTGTTAGGTCTGGGCTGAAATGGTACCTGTAAAAAATACTCTGACGTTCAAGTCAGATTTCAACACTCGACACTCATTGTTTAGGATTAGATGATTACGTATCTCATTCTTTGAAATATATACTAATTTATATAAATATTGTGGATATTTTATTGTTAATGAACCTAATAAAAGGAGATTGGGTCTGCGGGTGTGATGAAATTCATGCGATGCAAGATTGATAACCATGATGTATTATTAGGTTATAAATGACGCTTTATTCCAAAATAGTAATTCTTAAGACAACGTAGTGGGAAAAAAAGAAGACACTTTTCACATTCTATTCTAAACCATTGTGTTACTTATTAGAAGCATTGCATTCTAGGACTATTTTAGTAATACAGGGAACAAATATAATATAATCCAACCATATCAGAATCATATAAATAAATATATCAACCAAAACAAATATATGTCATTATTATATATTAAATATTAAATATTTAAAATCCCTATTACAAATATTCTCTAAACTAAAAAATCAGAAGAAAAACAGAAATGAAGAACAAAATGAAAGAAAAGAAGCCCTCAAGAAAATAACAGTAACCAATGTTTCATACGAATAAAGTGATAAAAAAGAAACAAAAAGTAGCAAAAAAGTTAAAGTAAAAAAAGAGAGAGGTGAAGATGCTTAGTTTAGTGGAAATGATGCAGAAGCAAAAGTAAGTAAGAAGAATGAGATAGCTTTAACCCTCCGCTAACCGCTGCACTTCTTCTGCATACGACACGCGGTGGCTCATTATTATAAACCAAAACCACCGCACCACACCGCCTATTTATACTCACATACCTTCATCTATCCATCATTTAATTAATTATCATTAACCCAAGGTCAAGGAACATCATATCTATTACTATTAATGTCCATTTCTTTATTTTAAATTAAATATTATTTGACATTACAAGAATTTGTTTCAAAATAATAAACACTAATACGCATCAGTGTGAAATTTCATCTCTGAATACAAGGGCACATCAAGTAACAACAATCATATATCACCATATAAAAAAATATTATTAAAAAAAAATACAAATAAATATGGAAATATTAGACTTTAACTCATATATTAACAAAAAAGATACATAGATAATCGGTCTATACCTGTTAATAAAGAATGTAAAAAAAACATTATATCAATGAAAATATAATAAATATTAATTATATATTGAAGATTTCATATTATATTGATTATGTTTTCGAACAGGGTTGGAACAAAGAGAATGATTCAAACTACTTTTCGGTCGGTTGAGCTGCATCTTGCTCCTTCTCCTCAATTGGACTCTCACACTCTTCCTTCTTCCTCAACTCACTGAAACGCCTTTTAAGAATAAAATTGTGACAGAACACTGACCTTCAAAACGGACAATACTTCATATGCACTGATTAATAATATATCTTTCGGATTTGAGATCGGAATTGATTCAAATAAAGACATTTTATAAGTTGAATTAAATTCAAAATTATTCGTTTGTATTAAAATAATTTTACATCACTTCCTCAAGAATTTAAATTTTCTATGAATTTTAAGCTGATAACTAATATAATGAAGTTGAAGATTTTTTCATACTTATACAGTATAAAACTATTTAGATACATAATCTCTTAATCATATACTTAAACATGGGACGACTTTGTATTTTGGTATAAAACAAGTAGCCAAAAACCTATGATGAACAAAACCATGAATAATTGTAGCTGACCTATGTAATAAAAAATTAGCAGGCTCCAAAGTCAGAACTAATGCAAGAAGTTATTCTTATAAAACAAGAATCCAGGTTTAGGATTTGCATTATTTTATGAAGAGGTCGGTGGCAACATATATCACTGTGTGCAATATATATACATATATATAGATAGATAGATACAGCTTCTGTTAAGCATCATTGTCACTGATAACAACAGATACCAAACAAGAATCATCACAGAGAGAGGGTTTCATTTGGGGTATTGAATTAATTGCAGAATGAATTGTTTTGTGGTTTGTCACTCCCCTTTGTGGGTAGTGACCATTGTGTTCTACACGTGCGTTTTCATCCCACTGATGCAACTCAAGAGAAGCATCATGGTCTTCTTCTCTTCTGAGACCAAAGGGGTGCCCACAGACATGGACTTCCCACAAACACCTTCTCTGCATGTGGGAAGGTACCAGGACTTAAAGGGTCATGAGGGTGATGGAGAAAGAGAAGAAAGTTGCTCCATTTGCTTGGTGGAGTATGAAGAAGAAGATGCAGTAAGCAAATTGGGAATGTGTGGGCATGTGTTTCATTTCAATTGCATTCATCAATGGATTCTTCGCAATCAATTTTCTTGTCCACTTTGTAGGTCTTTTTTGTTTTCTCATCATCATCATCATCATCTACATGTAGAAGCCCAGAATCAGATATAGAACTGTGTTCTGTGATTCAATTTTGTGTTGTGACAGAACATAATTGAAATGTGTGTAGGCTAATTTAGTCATATGATTTATACATGAAAAATGATACTTTGAGGAATCTTAAAATTATATCCAACTCTAACAACTCTTAGAATTATATATAATTAATATATATAATAAAAAATAAATTTATAATTAAATAATATAAAAAATATTAAAAGTTATATAAAAAATTATGGATTATTAATATATCATTACTATTTTAACATAAGGTGGTGTTACTTTTCCTTAGTAATGTTGATCGTTCCCTATAAAA
>Ga0123341_1000741_pt1 | contig 21945 bp, 20 predicted proteins | sample Turbeapinknodule_FD_89959 | JGI IMG/M metagenome (GOLD analysis project Ga0123341, IMG submission 89959) | Root nodule microbial communities of legume samples collected from Mexico - Turtle bean Mexico pink nodule | ecosystem: Host-associated > Plants > Roots > Nodule | place: Mexico: Nepantla...
AATAAATATATTGAATAATAAAATATTAATATTATTAAAAGCTAAAATAATATATTTTTGTAATTTAACACTAAAAATATAAAGTAAAAATTTAAGAACAACTTAAATAATATAAAAAAAAAGTCTAAGATAAATTTGATCAACTCACCATAACAAAAATTATATTAATTATCATATTAATGGTCAAAATGTTCATGTAATGTAATTGTAAGAGGAAGAAAATAAGATATCATTACTTAAATTTTAATTGTAACATTTTATTTTATTTTATAAAAAATAATTAATAATTATAATCGACTTTTTTTTATTGAAACATGGTAGTTTAAAGACGATTATTCACAATTCCTATCATAAAGAGGTCTATTAAATAGTGTACTTGTGGCAAATGAGATAATTGATGAATTGAAAATAAAAAGGAAAAGCGGGGTGGTGATTAAAATTGACTATGAGAAGGCTTACGGTTTTGTCAACTGGAGTTCTTATATTATATGATGGGTATACTGGGATTTTGTAGACAATGGATCAGAGCATGTCTAGAATCGTTATCCATCTTTGTTTTAGTTAATGGTAACCCTATCAAAGAATTCAAACCTTCCAAAGGTCTTAGATAAGGTGATCCAATTACACCTTTCATGTTTCTAATTGTGGCACAAGATTTATCAGGACTAGTAAATCAAGTAACTAGAAAGAATTTGTTCATGTGTCTAAAAGTTAGGGCTAACAAAATCAAAGTAAAGTTATTACAGTTTGTTGACGACACTCTTTTCATGTGTGAACCTTGCATCCATAACATCTAGGCCACTAAATGAATGCTTAGATGCTTCGAACTAGGGCTTAGGGTGAATTTCCACAAAAGTAAAATTGGTGTTATAAGATGGATAGAAACATGATACAAACTTTCTATGAGGTTCTTCGGTGTAGCATAATGGTTACTCCTTTTAAATATTTAGGTTTGCCTGTAGGTGGTAACCCTACTCAGACCACCTTTTGGGAGCTTGTATTATCTAAGATTAGAAAGACATTATCTGTGTGGAAAGGCAAAAATCTATCATTTACAGGACACATTTGTCTTATTAAATCTATCTTAAATGTCATTCATCTGTACTTTCTCTCTTTCTTTAAAGCTCCTGTTAGAATATGCAAAATGATTACAAAGTTACAACAAAAATTTCTATAGGATTGGGGGGCAGAAGGGAGGAAAGTTGTTTGGATCAGCTGGGACAATATTTGCAAACCCAAACATGAAGGTGGGTTAGGTATTAAACACATTGATCTGTTCAATAAGGTCTTACTAGCAAAATAGAAGTGGAGAATGGATTCCTCGGAGAAAGGTCAATGGAAAGAAACTTTATAGTCAAAGTATGGGTCATGAAGAAACTTAAATGTATCTAACATAAATAAGCACAATTCTAGATGGTGGAACGACTTATGCAAAGTGTGTGAAGTAGGCCAATGTGACAATTGGTTTGACTCTAATATTGAATGGAAAGTGGGGTCAAGGTAAAAAAATAAAGATGTGGAAAGATTCTTGGTCAGAAAACATTCAATTGGAAGTCGGATTTCCTAGAGTGTTTAGTAACTTTTAATAAAAAAAGAAATCACTCAATAGTTACGACAGATGGTCTAGGGAAGGTTGGAAATGGGATGTCAAATGGGGAAGGTAGTGGTTTGAATGGGAGAGGTCTTAAGTGACTGAGTTTATGCTAGTTCTAGAACAAGATTTCTTGCACATAGATAGGGAAGACAAATGGCTATGGAAAGACCTACAAACCAACATCTATACTGTTAAGTCTGCATATACACTATTGGAAAATACAGTTACAGGTAAAAATTCTAAATCATTTAGTCTTTTGTGGATCTTGAAAGCCCTTTCCTCAGCCTAATTACCTTCCTTGAGGTGTTGTTGAATAAGATAGTCACTAAGCAAAAATTTTCTAGGAGGGCGGTACAACTGAGGGACACACAATTGTTTTGTGTGGAAATGCAGAGCAAACAACATCTCATCTTTGTATATTTGTCACATCTCAAATGCAGTCTAAAATATGTGCAATATTTGGTTCGGGATAAGCATAGTATACCATAACTATATGCTTGAACATTTTAACCAATTCATATGTCTTTGTTTAAATAATGAGGTAAACAAACTCTGGGCGTGTGGATATCTATTATTTGGTGCATATGGAAGCATAGGAACAAGATAGTGTTTAATCAAGCAAATGCGGATGCAGAGGAAATATCTTTGGCAGAAGTACAATATTGGGCATGATTGAAACATAAGGTCACAAAGGTTAATTTCTCATATTCCGATCTGATGCCCAATTCTCTGTATTAATTTGGCAACTAAATAATACCCTTGGTAATATCCTAGAAGTCAATCATAATGTACCCCTATTTTTCTTTGTTATATAACAATACTTGGTTTCTAGTAATTGTTTTTCCAGATTGCAGAAGTGATGTTTGTGGGCTTGCAGGGTGCTCCTATGCCCTTATGGGGGGTGGGACGTTTGGATGGATCCAAGAGTGCGGGTTCTAGTTTGATTCTATATCCTTGGCAGTTGAGGAAAGTTTGCAGGTCTACCTAAGCTGATTTATCAGCGATGTTGTGTTGGGTTTATCTGGCTAAGTTTCCCTGCAACATATGTGCTGGCCTAAGCTTCTTCTTTTTTCTTTGGATATGGAACTTATCTCATACCATCCTCTTTAAAACTATCTTCAACATGGTTGCCCACATTTAGTAGGAGTCTCCTATTTTGTAGGTTTGGTTCATATGGAATTTTGTTGTACTGATGGCTTGGCCAAAGACTTGCTCTATTTCTGTGTGAGTAAGTGAGAAATGTTGTTTTATTTGTTTCTTTGCTTTGGGATCTCTATTAGAGAATATCTACATTTAGGGTGCTTAGCAAGTTTCCTCCTTTATTGCTAGACTGGAGGTATTTTGTTATTGGATTTTCTTTTGAGCTTTTTCCTATCTTTACCTTTTGTATACGAGTCAAAACATCCCTTAAATTATTTGAGTCAAGTTTTACTTTTTTTTTTTTTCAACTCGATTTTAAAGACTCTTGATTATTATAATAAAACATGACATTCTTGTTTAGACAATTATTTTGTGTATTTAATGTTTTTTAACCTGCACAATGTCTTATGTGAAATAACAATTTTTTTTTTCAATTTTCAGAATACATTTCCATATTTAGATCTCCAAAACACTTTTTTAGATTTTGGAATCCGTTTCCATAATATGTTTCCAAAATTCCTTTTTATGGAATACGTTTATGGATTGCATTATGTTTTCTAGAATGCATTTTCTATATATGAAATTACTTTAATGAAATTTTGGTTTTCCAATTCTATTTAGTAATTCCATTTCCAAAACCCAAAATATCTATTCTATTTTTTTTTTCTGAAACTTTTCTGGAAAGTAGTTTTTAATTCTGGATTTTTAATTCCAAAATGAAGGACAATTTTAAAATTTTAAAAATTATTGGGTGCATATCAAAATGAGGAGACAATTGCCTCTTGCTTATATCTCGTTTCACTTCCATCAACAAGTCAATTTTAAATAATTTTTTATTAAAAGTATTATGTTTGAGTATTTTTTTAAATGAAAGATTAACAACTTTCAAAACAAAAACAAAGAGATGAAATTGAAAAAAAAAACATAATACAATAAACCAAAAAAGCTATATTAAAAAAAAAAATGTAAGTCATAGAATGATGGAGGGAAAAAAAGAAGAAATTAAAATTTTGTGGGGCAGTGCCTTTCATTGTCTTCCTCATGGATCTTTCCACTGAGGTAAACCATTTTGACTTTGTGGCTTCCACAGTTGAACTAATATAACGGTTTCAAACCATGTCTACTTCTCCAAGAACCAACCCTAAATAAAACACCTTTATCATAAACCCTAAATTTCGATAACTTGGACCCACTTGAAAAAATTTAATCACGCCATTACTCTCGGCTTTTTTCTTTCTCTCTATATTTTTTTATTATTTTTTTTCTTTCTATAAAACTCTCTCCACTCTCCCACTTCACCACTAAGAACAAAGAGAAGACCAACAATGGCTTCCCTTTCATGCTTCCTTCTCTTTGCTCTTTCTCTTCTCACACTCTCTTTTGTTTCCTCTTCCACACTTCCAGACCCTGAAATGGTTGTTCAAGAGGTACAAAGGTAAACCATTCACTTCATATTTTGTTCTTCTCTTCTCAATCTCCATTGTTCATTAGCTTCATAAATGAATGCTTTTAAGCTTCTATTGCAAATCTCAAAAATTAGTATAATTAACAGTTATGATATGTTTACAATCTAATAGTGAAGACTTGTTTGTATTATAGGTTAATTAAAAGTAAAAAAAAGAAATAATTTTTACTAGAATATGGATGATGGACAATGTGAATGGATGAAGAAATTTTGAAATGTTGTAAAGAGGTATTTTGAGTGTGTAGAGTTGTGAAAGTAAAAATTTTCTTCTAAAAGAAAAGTTTTGTGTGGAGTGTGAAAATTTTACTTCATTACACACTCTGTTCTTAGTTTTTTCCAATTTAGCAAATTTAGTTATCCTTGATGAATTTACTATTGTGGTTTTTAGGTGTATAAATTTTGTTTGTTTATGAATTCTGTATCCAATATTCAAAGAAAATGTTGACAATATTGTAGTGGAATATCATGCGTTGATGTGATGGCAAAGCAGAATCTTATGTGGATATTTTCGTTAAATATTATTTGTTAAGTTAATAGATCTCTAAAATTGTATAATTAATTCAAATATAAAAAATTAAATTTCTGAAAAACTAATTGAGAGAGGAGTTCACACTGGAAGACAAAATTCACGAAATTTAGAAAGCATAATATAAAAACTGCATTATACATATTAGGCTTTACGTATATATTTCTTACAAATTTTATTATAATTATCATAAATGAATCTGCTAGCAATATATACATCTTAGAAGAAATGAATGGTTGCTTTTATAAAATATTTTATAACTTCTTAGAAATATTATTTTTATATGTTCTTGTTAATAAACAATGAAAAGGTAATTAATTGTTATTAATAAAAAAATTAATATATTGGCAAGAGTTTTTTATAAATAAAAAATATATTTATATTTTTCGGATAATTTTGTTAAAAGTGTTATTATGACTTTGAAAATTATATTAATTATTGTCATCTTTTAAGCATCTTAATATATTGAGATATCTTTAAACATTGTTATAAAATTGCAAAACCGAAATATAATTATTTAGTAATATATAAGGAGAATATTTTTTATCCCATTCAATTGGCTTAGAGTATTCATAAACTTTTTCAAAATTTAGTAACTTAGTTTTATGTTTAAGTCATCCTCTTAAAACCAAAAATTGACTTTTAAGCTGGATTTTCACACCGAAGTTATGATCTCAAAGATGACAAATGCATTTTTTTATTTATAGAGATGACAAATGCATTTTTTTATTAATAAAGATAACAAATGCATATGAAACAATTTTGGGTGAAACCAATTTTTCTTCTTTTTATTAAAATGGTATATATTGTTTTTACGAAGTGATGAAAGTCGACAATGTAACATGATTTTATTGTAAGTAAAAAGAAAGGTAATACCATTTTTATGTAATTATTTTAAATAAAAATTGTAGTAGTTGACACAATTTTACTTTCCCATGACATAATAATAGTAATATTAGGAAAAACAATAAATCTTAATAATAAGGAGAAAAATGCAAGAAAATCAACATTTTCCATGAAAAATGTGACATTGTAATTGATTTTGGGATTGCAGAAGTATCAATGCCTCAAGGAGAAACTTGGGTTATTTATCATGCGGAACCGGGAACCCCATCGACGACTGCTGGCGGTGCCACCCTAACTGGGAGAACAACCGCCAGAGACTAGCCGACTGCGCCATCGGGTTCGGCAAGGACGCCATCGGCGGAAGAAACGGTCGGATCTACGAGGTGACAGACTCCGGCGACGACGACGCCGTGAATCCAAAGCCCGGAACCCTCCGTTACGCCGCCATACAAGACGAACCCCTGTGGATAATCTTCAAGAGGGACATGGTAATCACGCTGAAACAAGAGCTTCTGGTGAACTCTTTCAAGACAATCGACGGCAGAGGCGCCAGTGTGCACATCGCCGGCGGCGGCTGCATCACCATACACTACGTGAGCAACGTGATCGTTCACGGAATTCACATTCACGATTGCAAGCCGACGGGGAACACCAACATCAGAGACTCGCCGGAGCACTCGGGGTTTTGGACGCAATCGGACGGCGATGGAGTGTCGATCTTCAACTCGAAGCATGTTTGGATCGATCATTGCTCTCTGTCGAATTGTCGTGATGGGCTGATTGATGCCATTCATGGATCCACTGCCATCACCATCTCCAACAACTACATGACCCACCATGACAAGGTTATGCTTTTGGGACACAGTGATTCCTACACGCAGGACAAGGACATGCAGGTCACTATAGCCTTCAATCATTTTGGAGAAGGTCTTGTCCAAAGAATGCCAAGGTATATGTGCCATCATTATACCTATCATGCTAAATTTGATTAAGATTTCGACTATAATATATTTTACAAAATTTGGTTAAGTTTAAATTTTAACACTTAATACAATATTAGACTTTTAAAATTTATTTTAACCATAGTATTACGAAATGGACTTTAAGTCTTACTCAACACCATAAAACCGGTTCATGTGGTGAGGTTTGCACTCACTTATATGTGGGATCTCCAACACACCCCTCACGCCGAGAGTGACAACTCGTGTGTGGGACAATATATTACGGGTGTTCCGATAACGGTCCGATAGCGGGTGACACGATAGGCCCAACAAACACTCGCTATGATAGACTTTAAATGGCTTTGATACCATATTACAAAGTGGACTTTAAGCCTCATCCCATGAACCGATTTTATAGGGTTGAGTTAGGCTTAAAGTCCACTTCGTAATATGGTATCAAAGCCATTTAAAGCATATCCTAGCGAATGTTTGTTGGACTTATCGGACCATCTGCTATCGGACCACCCATCATATGTTATCCCACGCACGAACTGTCACTCTCGTTATAAGGAGGGTTGGTTGGAAATCTCACATCGACTAAAAATTGAGACAATTAATTGTATATAAATGGATGCAAACCTCACCTATGAATCGATTTTATTGGGTTAAATTATAGTTCAAGTCCACCTTGTAATAAAAAGTTTATTAACTTTATCCGATTATCAAGTTACTATCAGATTTTAAGTATTTAAGAAAAGATGATTCAACATATTACAATCATTGTGAGTAACGTTTTGGTGATCTGACTCTTGTTGCAGATGCAGACACGGGTATTTTCATGTGGTGAACAACGACTACACACACTGGGAAATGTATGCAATTGGAGGGAGTGCGAACCCCACCATAAACAGCCAAGGAAACAGGTTTCTTGCCCCAAACATAAGGTTCAGCAAAGAGGTAACAAAGCATGAGGATGCTCCACAGAGTGAGTGGATGAGTTGGAATTGGAGATCAGAGGGTGACATGTTCTTGAATGGAGCATACTTCAGGCAATCTGGTGCTGGTGCTTCTTCCATCTATGCTAGGGCTTCAAGTCTCAGTGCAAGACCTTCTTCTCTTGTTGGATCCATGACCATCACTGCTGGTGCACTTACCTGCAGAAAGGGAAACCGTTGCTGATGATCAATTCATGCTCACTTCAACTATTACACCCAACAAATCAATCAAATATAACTGCTGGGGAACAAAATCAAATTAATATGTACTGATTTAATTCACCTTATGCTTAAATATTGCTTCCCCTTCAGTTACCTATATATAATATATATATTAATAGAAATTAAGTTATACCCAGTTGTTTCTTAAATACAACCTCTGCTATTTTAATTGCAATTTTGAGTTTTGGAGAGTCATGTATTATACTTTTTAATCCATCTATTTAACATCTTTTTTGGTTCATGTAAATATATACTTTTTTTTAATCTTCATGGTAAAGACTATAAAATATTGATCAAATAACGTGTTGGAATAAAAAAAAAAAATAAAATTATACGCGTAGAAACTAAAATGAATATGTTTCTATATACAAAAAAGACTTAAGAATATTTTTAAATTATAGGGAACAAATGAATAATTGTTATTTTTATAGAAACATGTATCTATATTTTTTTTGTGAAATAGTAAAAAATAGTTATCACGATAAAATAATGCTTACTATAATAACAAACAATAATAGCCAAACCAGTAAAAGTAAGATTGTAAGATAATTGTGTAAATTATGGACACTAGAAAATCATGAAATAAAAACCAATTTTTAAACACCAAAATAATTAGTTGCAACTAAATTAGAGACCATTTTAAAAACTAAAAAAAAAGTTTTTAAATTAATTTTTATTATTATGAAATAGTTTCTAAATTGGTATCCAAATAGCTACCAAGATTTTAACTACTAATTATTTAAATTCTAAATTTGGTAACAAAAATCTTAGTTGTTAATTAGATACCAATTTATAAACTATTTAACAGTAATAGAAACTAATTTATAAACGAAAAATTTATTTAGTCTCTAAAATGGTCTCAAATTTAGTCACTATAACAACTAATTATTTTTTGTCTCTAAAATTGATTTCTATTTCATAATTTTCTTGTAGTGAGAAATTCGCAGATAAATGATATTTACATAATTGAAAGATAATTTTTAAGTGGTTATTTTCGTAAGTATGAAAAATATATTAGAAAAGTTTATTTATTTCAATATTTAAAAAGATTTAACCTAGAGTGAAACTTGAACTCTTGTTAAGGAGATAGTGTGAACACATGGACAATGTTGCACGGACAAAGGAGAGGAAAGTGTGGTATGGTGTTGCTCTAATTCAATCATCTTTTTGTGCTTTTTAATACGCACGCTTACTTCTGCTATGCTTTATAATCTTTTGCTTTGTGGTCCATTTCGGAAGGGAAAATAATACTTTAAAATAATAATATTCACTTTACGACCCATATAATAATATATATTGAAATTTTAAATTAAAAAATAAAATAAATATTATTATTTTGAATTATCAAAATGAATATGTTTTATGTTTGATGTGTTTCCAAATATCATGAACCTTTCTGAAGAGAATTCTGTTTCTTCTATCTGATCACTTCCTGACCCATCTACCTTATGGTGTCCTTCCTTCTTCTGCATGCGCAACTGTCAAAGTGAAAGCATACCAACTAACATAAAAAGAATCAATAAAACCATATTATATTCTAAAAGGTCATGGTAAATACATTAGAAGGACCACATTAAAAAAACAACTCTAGGACTCCCATTACATTAATTTGTTTTAGGTGAATAACTACATCAATCACTTCATCTTATACCATTTAATTTTGTTAGTTTATGTGACAATTAACAAAAAAAATCAGTATGGTCTGTGGTGCTAGATTTTGTTGTCAATTTGCCTAATCATGTGAATATCAGCATTGATGTTTATTTTACATGAGTGTATTCTATTTCTCATTCTCTACCAAATTTTATTGGCAACTTGCTTAGAACTTTCGAAGAAATATTTATGAGTTAAAATAGTATATTTTTTATTGGAACAAAAAATAAAATAAATAAGAATAATAGGAGAAGGGAGAGGAAAATACTGCAACAAATTGATGGTAGGAAACTCTTGAAAGAAAAAAGAAATGTTTGGGAATGGAAGGAGGATGAAAGATTAGAATACACAATGAGATTTGCCAACAAGATCCTAAAGAAAGAAATTAGGGGGAACATAGTGCAATGTGAAAGAAATTTGGGGGGAACATGGTGCAATGTATGAATTCTTCTAGAGCATTAAGACTCTTTTTTCAATGCAGACTATAGCATGGCGAGTATTACTTGATAGACTACTGACACAATTGAATCTAGAGGATAGAGGGATAATTCTGGATAGTAACTTATGTGTAATGTGTGGGGTAGAAGAAAACACAATGAATCATGTTTTCTTTAAATGCAAAATTGCATGGTTGGTATGGAGTAAGTGCAGCCAGTGGATAGGGGAAAAATTCGTCAACCATAGTGAAGTGTGAGCTCATTTCTTACACTTTAATCTAGATTGGGCATCACAAAAGGTGAATAGAGTGTGTGGGTGCATGTGGATAACGGTGATAGGAGAAATATGGAAATAAAGGAAGAATATCATTTTTAAGAATATATTTTCTAGGACACAACTTAAAGTATGGTCATGAATAACAAGTAGAGAAAAATTAGCTAAGTTCACTTCACTAGTACAAAAATAGACATTAACGACGGTTAAAAAAGACATATAAAGACGGTTTCTGAACCATCGTTATTGCGGGTGTTGTTAAAAAACGACGGTATATAATCAACCGTCGTTACTTTGACTAGTGAATAACAATTTAAAAAAAAAATTAAAGACGGTTCCAAAAGAACCGTCGTTATAAGTTTGTGCAAGTGTATAAAAAAAAACTGAATCCACGAAACTAAAAAATACAATAAAAAAACTTTTTAAAACATTAGTTTGCAATCCTACTAGCCTATAAGTTGTATGACCCCACAAAAACAGGACTAGTGTTAGAAATGATTCTAAAGTAGTAGGTAGAGGTGTGCACGCAAAGACTCATTTAACCTTCAATTTTAATGTTAATTAAAAAAATGCAGATTTTCAAAATGTAGTGTTTTTATCCAATCTGAAATTGAAATTTTATTTAGATAATCTGTAGAATAAAACATTTCATGAACTATTATCATCTATTATTTAATCTATTAATTTGTAGAATAACATACTTAAACTGCTATAAACAATTCCAATTAAAGCACATTAATAACACTAAAATATTATACATTCTTATGCGAAAATTGCCTTTAAATTCCTACCTAATTCCCATTATTTATCATTCTAAACCAGCTTGATCTTTTGGTTTTCCCTTCACACACCACCACGAGTAACGATAAAATATTCACAGCGCAGCTGGCCCCAGAAAACAAATATCATCAAATATTTCTATTGGAGAAATCAAATTCTCACATTGGACACAATCAGAACATCATCGCGTTGCAAGTAATCATAAATTGGAAAATACTGAATTGGAATACATTTATTGTTTATGTTAGTAAGAAGATCAGTGTTTCAGTTTTATTTTTCTTCGCTTACAAGATTGATTTTAAAAAGATACAATAATACATCACAATGTCAGCCAAGATTGATTTTAAAAAGCACATCTTGAAGACCCGGATTGACTCTGCCATGTTGAATTAGCAAAAAAGAAGAATGAGAAGCAATGAGAAGTGAAATGAAGGAGAGAGTAACCTTTTCACGTTTTGCTTTATGGCGTGCACGGTGGAGTTGAGGAAAGGGGAAGTTTTCCAAAGAGGGAGAGAATGAGGTTTTGCAACAATGACTTCAATGGTCTTGTGCAGTGCCATGTTGAATCAGTGAAAAAGAAGAATGAGAAGCAATGAGAAGTAAAATGAAGGATAGAGTAACCTTTTTACGTTTTACTTTCTGGCGCGCACAATGGAGTTGAGGAAAGGGGAAGTTTTCCAAAGCGGGCGCTGGATGTGATGGCGACTAGGGCAACACAAGGTGGAGGGAACGGAACGCGGTGGAGAGCATGGGACGCGACGGCAGCTAGGGCAACACGCAGCATGGCTGGTGCGGCAGGCAGAGGAGTCTGACCAGACGCGACTGGTGAGCTAGTTCGTGACGCGGTGGAAGCTGGTTCGTGGCGCCGCGACGGCGGCTAGGGCAACACGCGACGTGGCTAGTGCGGCACGCAGAAGAGGTTGGCGGCCTGCGACGTTGGTGAGCTAGTTTGTCGTTCGTGGCGTCGCGGTGGCGGTTAGGGCAACACGCGACGTGACAGGTGCGGCACGCGGTGTTGGTGAGGTAGTTGGTAGCGCGATGGCAACTGGTTCATGGTGCGGACGCGATGAACGTAGCAAAGTGAAGATGGGAGTTGGTCAGTGGTGCTGGGTCGCGGCGCTGGGTTTACGGTGACGAACATAATCCACTGGCACAATGAGTACGAGCACAGGCGCTATTGTAGTGGCAAAGACTGAAGACGGAAATAAAGTGAAGAGTGTAAGACTGAAGTAAGAGTGAAAATGAAGTTTGCTGCAAAATGAGTACGCGAAATTTTGAAACTCTAAAAAATGAGTGCGCGAAATTTTTAAAACCCTAAAAAGTAACAACGGTTCCTTTCCAGAACCGTCATTATTTTCGCTGGACCTTCAAGAAACCTTTTTATGTTTTGCTTTCTGATGCGCATGATGGAGTTGAGGAAAGGGAAAGTTTCCCAAAGCGGTCGTTGGATGCGATGACAACTAGGGCAACACACGGTGGAGGGCACAAGACGCGGTGGAGGGTATGGGACACGGCAACAGCTAGGGCAACTCGCAGCATGGCTGGTGCGGCACGCAGAAGAGTTTGGCTAGACGCGGCTCGTGAGGTAGTTCGTGACGCGGTAGAAGCTGTTTCGTGGCGCCGCGGCAAAGGCTAAAGCAACACGTGACGTGGCTAGGGCAACGCGACGTGGCTAGTGCGACACGCGAAGGAGGTTGGCGACACGCGACGTTGGTGAGCTAGCTTGTGATGCAGTAACAGCTCGTTCGTGGCTCCGCGGCGGCGGGTAGGACAACACGCGACGTCACTAGTGCGGCACGCGAAGTTGGTGAGTTAGTTGGTGGCACGGTGGCAACTAGTTCGTGGTGCAGGCGCGATGAGCGTAGCAAAGTGAAGATGGGAGTTGGTCAGTAGTGCTGGGTCGCGGCGGTGAGTTTACGGTGACGAACATAATCGTCTGACACAATGAGTGAGAGCACAGGCGCTATTGTAGTGGCACAGACTGAAGACGGAAATAAAGTGAAGTGTGTAAGACTGAAGTAATAGTGAAAATGAAGTTTGCTGCAAAATGAGTACGCGAAATTTTGAAACCCTAAAAAATAAGTGCGCGAAATTTTTAAAACCCTAAAATGTAACGACGGTTCCTTTCCAGAACCGTCCTTATTTTTGCTGGACCTTCAAGAAACCTTTTTACGTTTTGCTTTCAGACGCGCGCGGTGGAGTTGAGGAAAGGGAAAGTTTTCCAAAGCGGTCGCTGGATGCGATGACGACTAGGGTAACACACGGTAGAGGGCACGAGACGCGGTGGAGGGTATGGGACAAGGCAGCAGCTAGGGCAACACGCGGCTCGTAAGGTAGTTTGTGATGCGGTAGAAGCTGTTTCGTGACGCCGAGGCAACGGCTAAAGCTACACGCGACGTGGCTAGGGCAACACGCGACGTGGCTAGTGCAACACACGAAGAAAGTTGGCGACACGCGATGCTGGTGAGCTAATTTGTGATGCAGTAACAGCTTGTTCGTGGCGCTGTGGCGGCGGCTAGGAAAACACGCGACGTCACTAGTGCGGCACGCGGAGTTGGTGAGTTAGTTGGTGGCGCAGTGACAACTGGTTCGTGGTGCAGGCGCGATGAGCGTAGCAAAGTGAAGATGGAAGTTGGTAAGTGGTGCTGGGTCGCGGCGGTGGGTTTACGGTGACGAACAGAATCCACTAGCACAATGAGTGAGGAGCACATGCGCTATTGTAGTGGCAAAGAGTGAAAACGGAAATAAAGTGAAGTGTGTAAGAGTTAAGTAGGAGCAAAAATGAAGTCTGCTGCCAAATGAGTGCGCAAAAATCTGAAACCCTAATAAATGAGTGCGCGAAATATTTAAAACCCTACAAAGTAACGACGGTTCCTTTCCAGAACCGTCCTTATTTTCGCTGGACTTTCAAGAAACCTTTTTACGTTTTGATTTCTGACGCGCACGGTGGAGGTGAGGAAAGGGAAAGTTTTCCAAAGCAGTCGCAGGATGCGATGATGACTAGGGCAACACACGGTGGAGGGCAGAAAACGCGATGTAGGGTATGGGACACGGCAGCAGCTAGGGCGACATGCAGCATGGCTGGTGCGGCACGCAGAGCAGTTTGGCGAGCCGTGGCTCGTCAGGTAGCTCGTGACGCGGTAGAAGCTGTGTCGTGACGCCGCGGCAACGGCTAAAGCAACAGGGGATGTAGCTAGTGCAACACACGAAGGAGGTTGGCGACACGCGACGTTGGAGAGCTAGTTTGTGATGCAGTGACAGCTCGTTCGTGGCGCCGCGGCGGCGGCTAGGAGAACACGCGACGTCACTAGTGCGGCACGCGAAGTTGGTGAGTTAGTTGGTGGCGCGGTGGCAACTGGTTTGTGATGCGGGCGCGATGAGCGTAGCAAAGTGAAGATGGGAGTTGGTCAGTGGTGTTGGGTCGCGGCGGTGGGTTTACGGTGACGAACAGAATCCACTAGCACAATGAGTGAGGAGCACAGGCGCTATTGTAGTGGCAAAGAGTGAAAACAGAAATAAAGTGAAGTGTGTAAGAGTTAAGTAGGAGCAAAAATGAAGTCTGCTGCCAAATGAGTGCGCAAAAATCTAAAACCCTATTAAATGAGTGCGCGAAATATTTAAAACCCTAAAAAGTAACGGAGATTCCTTTCCAGAACCGTCCTTATTTTCGCTGGACTTTCAAGAAACCTTTTTACGTTTTGATTTCTGACGCGCACGGTGGAGTTGAGGAAAGGGAAAGTTTTCCAAAACAGTCGCTGGATGCGATGACGACTAGGGCAACACACGGTGGAGGGCACGAGACGCGGTGTAGGGTATGGGACATGGCAGCAGCTAGGGCACCACGCAGCATGGCTGGTGCGACACGCGACTCGTGAGGTAGTTCGTGACGCGGTAGAAGCTGTTTCGTGGCGTCGCGGCAACGGCTAAAGCAACATGCGACGCGGCTAGGGCAACAAGCGACGTGTCTAGTGCGGCACGCGGAGGAGGTTGGCGACACGCGACGTGGGTGAGCTGGTTCGTGATGCAATGACAGCTCATTCGTGGCGCAGCGGCGGTGGTTAGGGCAACACGCTACGTCACTGGTGCGGCACGTGGAGTTGGTGGCGCGATGGCAACTCGTTTGTGGTGGGGGCGCGATGAGCGTAGCAAAGTGAAGATGGGAGTTGGTCAGTGGTGCTGGGTGGCGGCGCTGGGTTTACGGTGACGAACAGAATCCACTGGCACAATGAGTGAGGAGCACCAGCGCTATTGTAGTGGCAAAGAGTGAAGACGGAAAAAAAGTTTAGTGTGTTAGATTGAAGTAGGATCGAAAATGAAGTCTACTGCCAAATGAGTGTGCGGAATTTTGAAACCCTAAAAAATGAGTGCGTGAAATTTTTAAAACCCCAAAAAGTAACGACGATTCCTTTCCAGAACCGTCCTTATTTTCGCTGGACCTTAAAGTAACGACGGGTCCTCCCCAAAACCGTCGTTATAAATGCTCCCATTTACTTTATAATTACAAGTTTGCCACCGTTTTTTTTTAACGATGGTTTTAACTAAACTGTCTTTATATAACGTCGTTATAGTGATATTTTGTACTAATGCTTACTCACAATGGTGCATGAAACCTAAGGAATGCCTAAAATCTATTAAGATATAGAAGGGTGAGTAAACTTGAAATGCAATGCATAGAGGTAGAATTAGCTTGCTGAAGAGGGAGGGGATGAAACCAATCCAATGAGGGAGGGTGAGTACAACATATGCAAACTAAGACTAGATGTCAGTGTTGTCAAGATTGTGAGTTTACTTGCATACTCGCACAAGTTAGCAAGTTTGGAGGGCCAGCCCAGGTGACTCGGTCGACGAATTGGTATCGAAGTGGATCAAAGCGAGGCGCGACTCGATGGATCAAAGGATCGAAAGAGGTTGTCGATCTTGGATCGTGACTCGTGCGCGACCAGTTTTGGCAAAACAAAGTGGAACTTGGTTGATCTAACAGAGAGAATGAGGTTTTGCAACAATGACTTCAATGGTCTTGTGTAGTGCCATGTTGAATCAGCAAAAAAGAAGAATGAGAAGCAATGAGAAGTGAAATGAAGGAGAGAGTAACCTTTTTACGTTTTGCTTTCTCACACGCACGGTGGAGTTGAGAAAAGGGGAAGTTTTCCAAAGAGGGCATTGGATTCGATGGCGACTAGGGCAACACACGGTGGAAGGCACGGGATGCAGTGGAGGGAATGGGACGCGATGACAGCTAGGGCAACACGCAACATGGCTGGTACGGAACGCAGAGGAGTTTGGCCAGATGCGGCTGGTGAGCTAGTTCGTGATGCGGTGGAAGCTAGTTCGTGGCGTCGCGGCGGCGGCTAGGGAAACACGCGACGTGACTAGTGCAGCAAGCGGATGAGGTTGGCGACATGCAACGTTGGTGAGCTGGTTCGTGATGCAGTGACAGCTCGTTTGTGACGCTGCTGCGGCGGCGAGAGTAACACGCGACGTCACTGGTGCGGCACGTGGAGTTGGTGAGTTAGTTGGTGGCGCGGTGGTAACTGGTTCGTGGTGCGGGCGCGATGAGCGTAGCAAAGTGAAGATGATAGTTGGTCAATGGTGCTGGGTCGCGGCGCTGGGTTTACGGTGACGAACAGAATCCACTGGCACAATAAGTGAGAAGCATAGGCGTTATTGTAGTGACAAAGAGTGAAGACGAAAAAAAAGTGAACTGTGTAAGAGTGAAGTAGGAGCGAAAATGAAGTCTGCTGCCAAATGAGTGCGCTGAATTTTGAAACCCTAAAAAATGAGTACGCAAAATTTTTAAAACCCTAAAAAGTAACGACGGTTCCTTTCCATAATCGTCCTTATTTTCGCTGGACCTTAAAGTAACGACAGGTCCTCCCAAAAACCGTTGTTATAAATGCTCCCATTTGCTTTATAATTACAAGTTTGCCACCGTTTTTTTTAACAATGGTTTTAACTAAACCGTCTTTATATAGCGTCGTTATAGTGATATTTTGTACTAATGCTTACTCACAATGGTGCATGAAACCTAAGGAATGCCTAATATCTATTAAGTTATAGAAGGGTGAGAAAACTTGAAATGCAATGCATAGAGGTAGAATTAGCTTCCTGAAGATGGAGGGGATGAAACCAATCCAATGAGGGAGGGTGAATACAACATATGCTAACTAAGACCAGATGTCAGTGTTGTCAAGATCGTGAGTTTACTTGCATACTCGCACGAGTTAGCAAGTTTGGAGGGCCAGCCAAGGTGACTCGGTCGACGAATTGGTATCGAAGTGGATCGAAGGATCGAAAGAGGTTGTCAATCTTGGATCGTGACTCATGCGCGACCATTTTTGGCAAAACAAAGTGGAACTTGGTTGATCTAATAGAGAGAATGAGGCTTTGCAACAATGACTTCAATGGTCTTGTGCAGTGGCAGCGACATGTGCTCTAGTGATGCTATGATCCTGGCGAAAAATGAAGAAATTAAATGGGATAGTGTGTGGCACTTGAAAGTGAAAAGTTGTTGTTGGAACCCTAATTCAAATTAAGTCATTGGAGAAGTATTTTGCAGTCGCAAGAAGAAGTGAGCAACAATATTAATTTAAAACCCTAAATTTATTTTGACCTTACTTGGGCCATTTAAAATATTATAAGTTCCAAATAATTTTAATTCACATAAGACTTCTAATCTTTTCTTTAAGTTATCTATAAATATATATTGTAATACTATAAATATATTTTGTAACACTATAAATATATATTGTAACACTGTTAGTAATCCTTACAAGTCAAGTTATGATCTTTTATCTTTTTTTCGATCCTCTTACGAGTTAAGAGTTTGATAACATTGCTAGATGCAGTTGAATCATGGTTAATTTTTTTGTGTTTGTCAGGTGTTGTATTAAGACATAGATTGGTATGGTTTTGTTGTTAGCTAAATCTGTCTCAATGCTCAAATATGCACTGCACATAAATATCTCTATGCAATATTGATGAATACTTTAACTTAAGGATGGGAAGGAAATTTTAGAATTTTATGCAAGATTGATAGGGAGGTTTTGGTAAAGCAGGTAAGTTCCGAGTGCATATCACTACATGAGTAGTATCAAAATGAGCCTGGAGATATCCAGTAGTGGAGAGAGGGGGAGAAATCTTGGCAGAGCAGGTATAGTGACTATTTAGAGATATATGTAAGTATGCAGCAGTTGTGAATAATAGGTTAGGACGTGAGGTTATTGAGTGATGGCACGATATATAATTGCAAAATGGCTAGTTTTGGACCTATCTTAGGATTGCAAATTAGTTTATCTATCCCAATATTTTAATGTACAATAATTACGTAGCGAAATTTGGATATATGCAAGTATGCCGAACTAATACAATTCTTTGATCAAGGCTGGGAAGGGTGTTTGTTAGTGTTAATGTAGGATAGGAAGTAAAATCCAGCAGACATTTTGATATTGAATAATGCTTATCACAACAGAAGTATTGAGTGCTTTAGCTGCAAAGAGCTATTTTTGCATCAACAACTTTCAAAATTGGAAGGGAGATGGATTTCCAATGTTATCTTGGAGCTGGTGTTTAGAGGAACCGAATGTTTAATGATGCATAGGAGGAATATTTTCAACAAAACATAGTTGTAGTGTAGAGGTATTACAGAATTGGAGTGAGAAAAGAAGGAATTATAATAAGCATGAGGAACTGTATAACCAATGATCTGTGTACTATATGAAACATATAAAGCTTTTCTCAATGAGGTGATGAGATGGGAAGGGATGCAATTGTACTGGTTTTATGTGGAGTGTGAAATCAGTTAAAAAGATTGGTAATGCAAGATTAAATGCAGCAGGGGTTGTAATTTTGAAGGAAAACCAAATTTTGTAGTAGTAGCAGTGTAGAGGTTTAGGGAGATGAGAAGTGAATGGTAATGAGTTAGACGTTGCAATGCATAAAGAGAAGATGGAGATACAAGTTGGTAAGCTTCCGCAGAGATATGAGGGAAGTTAGGAGTAATATAGCTTTATCAATTTGGCTAAATTGGAATGTCTCTCTCGTATGTCTTCTACATTATCTAGTGTGTTTTAGTAGCTATAAGAACAATTTTTTGTCTTTTCTGGGACTATCTTTTGTACAAGGGTTGGAACACCCATAAAGTGCTCATTTTAATTTAACTTATTCTTTGCTGATAAAAAAGTGGGTACTTCAACCCATTACAAAATGAGTCTTAAATACAAAAAATTAAGAGGATTTTGATTAATCCTCCAATAGTCCTCTGCCTAAAACAAATCCCTCCACATTTAACCCACAGTTTGGTAACCTCCATGCAGTCCTTAAACCTCTCAAAACACCCAAAAGTAATACTTGATTGAATAATATTGCTACTTGAGTTTATTAATGACGATTTAAAAAAAATCCATAATCGTTTGAAAAAAAATACAACAAGACATATAACAATAGTTAAGCTGAAAACTATCGTTAAAATGATTAAAAGTAACAATAGTTAATCAGGAAACCATTGTTAAAATGTTCAAATTGATGACAACTAAACTAAAAATTGTCGTTAAAATGCTTGAGAATGACAACAATTTTACAAGAATCGTTGTTGTGAATTTTGTTGTTTTGCTAAAATTTTGTTGTTTCCACAACTTGCATATATACAAAAATCTGAAACAGTGTTAGCGTGTCACATATTTACAAATTATGTTGTTCTAAATACATTTATTGAATCCAAATACAAAATGTACCTAATTATACAAAAAAAAAGGTGCCCATAAAACATTCTAATTTAAACAAAATTTGAAAACAACAAAATCACTAGTTCAAAACAATAAACCCTAAACCCTAGTACAAAATAGTGCTTTAACGACGGTTAAAAAGAGTATATAAAGACGATTTTGGAACTACTATTATTGCGAGTGTCGTTATAAATTAGTTGTTTATAATGACAATTCTAAACTGGAACTGTCGTTGTAACCCTAAAAAACAAGTTTTTAAAGACGGTTTCATCTGGAACCGTCGTTATAAATATATTTTTTTATTATATATACTTTAATTCTACATAAAATATCAAATTTTCAGAAACAATAATGCATGTAATATCATAATTTATATATGAAAGTCTACATATAATAAATTAGTACATAACATTCTACAAAGAGTTCTATGTCATTCTAAACTCCCCAAATTTTAAAGTGTTTTTGTTTTGAGGAATTACCTTATCCCAATGTCTATCAATTTCAGCTCGCACAATAGTGGACATCCACTGCATAACATAATAACCTAACTCATAATTTCCTTATTGCTTATTGCACTGCAACTGAAAATAAATGATATTAAATGAATGAATTAGACACATTAAAATGAGTGAAAATATACTTTAAATACTTTGGTTTTTTCGCATTTGCACTTTCCCTCCCACTCAACATGTTATATCTAGAGTAAGCACTGAAATAATAAGATTTCATGTTAGAACACATAACATTACGAGTAATAAATTTGTGAAATCTCCAATGGTTTGATAAATCTTTAATTTAAACTAGGAAACATCGTACAAAATTTCAAAATTTTTTGACAAGTGAAAGTATGAGAACTAAAACCTTAAAATACTTGAAAAATACCTATATAGTACTTAAAAATAAAAAATAATAGTAAATGATAGATTTTTGGAATTTTGGTGGACCCCAATCTCCCTTGGGGATTGACCACGTGATTCGTTACCTCGTTTCGAACAACTTTCATTTTTTACGCGTCTCCATCTGACTTTTGCATCAAAAGTTATGGCCATATGAAGTTTTTTCGCGCTATTTTTTTGGAAACTCCAAATCTATCACTATTTTCTTCAATGTCAAGATTCCTCCATCAAATATTCACTAAATGAAGTTCATACAAACCTTAAACTACTAAGTAATCAACACATACATGCGGCATGCGAACGTCCTGGCACCATGTGGGCGACGTGTGGAGGTGCTGGCAACGTGCGAAAGGGTTGGTGGCGGAGGCAGCTGCTTGCACAAGCGAAAGAGAGATGCACGCGCAAAGGAACGACGTTCACTATGGTGGAGAGGGAGAGAGGTACAAGAAGAGAGCTTGGGGCGTGGAGGGGGTAGGTTGGAGGCGGGGAGAGATGCGTTGAGTGTAGTGGAGAGGGAGACAGGTGTGAATGAGAAGAATAATGAATGAGACCGCATGTTGGCTTTAAGGTTAATTTTCACTCTTTTAAAGACAGTTTCCCGCTTAACTGTCGTTACTTTGCCCACAACTCCTCATTAACGACGATTCTTGACGGTTCAAAAAAGAACCATCGTTATTTTGCCTTCAAATCTTCATTAATGACGGTTAAGAGACCAACCGTCGTTATTTATCAGTGCTTATTCACCAAAATGCCATTGCGCTTCTTTCTTTGACTAGTTTCTATCAAATTTTGTTATTCACAATTGTTTTTATGGTTTTTTGTACTAGTGAATATTCAATAAAATCAAAATTTAATTATAATCTATCATATATTTTATGGTGTTATATATGTTCACAAAATATTTTAAGATGACGTCCTTCTAACATACTCCATTGCTTTTTGAATCTAATGGTTGTGGGTCATTAAAAAGCTGTAACATTTGAAAATTATTTGATTAGTCTATATGTAATAAGAAGTAATATTATAGTTATTAGTGTAAGAATGGATGGCTTTAAACTAGAGGGGGGTGAATTGTTTAAAGAGGGTTTTCGAAAACTTTTAAGCCAAGAATGAAATTACTTTAAGAAACAAATGATAAGGAATCCAGTTTGCCAAAACAATAAGCAAAAACAACAACACCAGAAAAACAATCGGTTGTTTCGTAGAAACAATCGGTTGTTTATACCAGTAAACAAATATCAAAACTGAATTTAAAGAGTTAAGGATAGAGAGAATGCACACAGATGTTTATACTGGTTCACTCTAAACGCAGAGCTACATCCAGTCTTCTCACAAACCACTGAGGAATTCCACTAAGCAATCAAACCTAGATCACTTACAACACAACCAAGAAAGTGACTTTGATCCCCTCAAGACACACACTTCTCTTGGCCAACACACCAACACTAAGAATGCT
>Ga0123341_1000743_pt1 | contig 21927 bp, 7 predicted proteins | sample Turbeapinknodule_FD_89959 | JGI IMG/M metagenome (GOLD analysis project Ga0123341, IMG submission 89959) | Root nodule microbial communities of legume samples collected from Mexico - Turtle bean Mexico pink nodule | ecosystem: Host-associated > Plants > Roots > Nodule | place: Mexico: Nepantla...
GAATACCATAGGAGATACAGCTGCAAATAGACATGCTTTTGCCTTTGATCTTTTCATCTTCTTTTCCTTCTGTGATTTTATTTGTGCCACAGTAGGGTTTTCTGGAAGGGACTGAATTTCCTCTTCTACAGCTTCCCATAAATCCAATGCTTGTAGGTAGGTCTCCATACGAACAACCCACATTTGATAATTGTCTCCATAAAAAACAGGTGGTACCATTGTTGAAAAATTGAAACCTCCTTCCATTGATGCACTCTACTAACCTCATAGATCCCTCAAGAAGATAGCTCTGATACCAATTGTTGGTTTTTTTGAATAAATCAGAAGAAGATATTTTATTATCTTTGCTGACAATTACATTTATAGTACTTGCAGTAACAAACTCTTTAACTAATTTTATGAGCAATTACCTAGAAATATTAAATCAACAATTAAAACAGAATAATAAAATATCACTTGCACTTATGTGCATTTATTTGCAGTTAAAAAACATAATTTCTAACAAGCTCTTTATTTAAGAGATATTATAATGTGAATTTGTCTTTTGCTAATGAATCTCTTGGGCAGACGAAAGTAATATACAATTCACTACAACATAGAATGAATATTTATATGTTTTTGTGTAGTACGATGTTAACTTAAATCTATGTTCTTTTTGACTAATCATGTTCATGCTTTCATCAGATAGAAGTTAGGACTCCACAATGTCACATCATCCGTCAAACAAAACACTTGCATATTACATTCTCTATTATTGAGTTTAATTTATCGTCTTTCATATAAAGCATGATCAAGTTTTATACTTGACTAGTTTTAGAACTTAATAAAATCATAGGTGTTAGACTTTTGTTCTAATAGTTTCTTTCAAAGACTCCCCAAGTTTTTTGTAAAGACCCCTATAATTCTGCCAGACGAGCTTCTAATCCAGCTGTGACCCATTGTGCCAAATCTTTTATTATTGTTGTGTTATGAATTACATCCGCCACTAAAATGTTCCAAAATCGTACTGTTGATACTAAGTAATCTGATATGTTGTGAAATTTAAATTATTGTTTTTCAAACAAGCTTGATCATATTTTATACTTGTTTTTTTTAGCAGTTAATTAAAATTATAGGATGTTTGAACTTTTTTTCTAAAGTTTCTTTCATTCCCAAAGTCTTTTATAAAGATCCTACTAAATCCCCCCATATGAGCTTCTAATCTAGTTGTAACCCATTCTTCCAAATTTTTATCATTATTACATTGCGAGTGACGTTCGTCATTGGAATTGCAAAATTGTACTAACTGATACTAATTGATGTGATAATCGTAGTTGTGGAATCTATTGCACTCAAAAGAACTAAAAATAGAAAGAAAGGATAAAAAAATAAAAAATTCTGAGAAATATATTAAATATTGATCAAGAATTACAAAATTAAATTAGAACTATAAAAAAACAAAATGTCCGATAACTATTTACTATTTATATATAACTTTTATTAAGAGAATTATCCTCACAAATAACTCCAATCATACCGTATGTGTAAACTTATTTCATATCAAATATTTCTCAAACTAGATATAAAAGTTTTCAATATGATTTAGTTTAAACTTAATATAAAATCTAACCTATACTACTATTTTACTATTAGATTTGCATCGATTTTTTTAGTTTTTGTTATTATAAAATTGTAAAACATTTTCTTTTAAAAACTTGTTAAATACTTTATAATAAAAGTTGTTAAATATTTTATAATAAAAATTAGTGAAAATAGAGGAGGATAGGAAAGTAATTGTAGGAAAAAATCATATTTGATGGTGGTTAATTAACACTAAATTTGAACTTTATTTAATAAATTTTGTGTTACTTTTTTTATAAGTTTTGAACCACCTATAATCCAAATCCAAGTGAATGGGAGCGTCAAAATTTGGTTCCAAGAAGTAAAAGTCAAAGCATAGCGTTACTGTTAAGCAGCACCTACCTAACCCCCAATCGCGAATAAGAGAAACTCGTTTTCTTTTCATCTTCCCGTTTGCTCCGTCCGTACCTGAGAGAGAAGCATAGAATGGCTGTGACTCCCAAAATTGCTCCTTCCATGCTCTCTTCCGACTTCGCCAATTTGGCTTCCGAGGCTCACCGCATGCTCGACTTTGGCGCCGATTGGCTTCACATGGACATCATGGTATTCTTCTTATTTTCGTACAATTTTGTTCTATTATATACCCTAGTTCGATCATATCACTATACGGTGTAGAATATCTAACATCCTTCGGGAAATGTCGAACTTCAAGTTTACAGAACTCAAAATGTGTTCATGATCCCGTAATTATGCCCAAGAAAAATGCTGGGAAAGGATCTCTAGACATTTGTTTTCTTCTATTGCATGCAATCTTTATCTTTTGCAATTATGTCTTATTTTGTTATTTGTTAACCAAGTTTGAAAGAATGTGTCATTGTTACTGTAGTTCTGAATCTAGTCGTTTATCTGATTGCGAATATTTTATTTTGTCAGCTGCCATGGCTCCTGATGTTTTTCATTTTTGGTTTATTTGCAGGATGGGTAAGGAAATTACTCTCTTGCTTTGCTTATGCTGCTGACTTTGCCCCTCACTACTCAGATTGTCATTGCCTCAAATTAAATGGGATTTTAAGTTGCATTTCAGTTCATTCCCTTTTGTTGTTTTGTCCAGTTAATTTATCCGTGTGGAAAGATAAAGGGGTAGTACTTGTTAGTTCTTTTACCTGATAACATTTCAAGTTTTGTGGCCTGTTAATAATCTGTGGGACTTCCTGTCACATTTTTGTGTTAATTTTCTTCTATATTTATAACAATGAATTTGAGTAAGGTGTTAGTTTATTAGTTTGTTTGTAGCTCTTTGAATAGTATATACCATATACACTTTAATTTATTCAGTTAAGAGTTCTCTAAGGTAACAACAGTCTTAAGGTGTGTCTGTAAAACCATTCAACCTCCGTTGAACATGGATCTATCAAATTTTCCCAGGCATGTTAGTTTCTCTGAATGTGAGGAAGGGAGACTGAAATGGGAACACAATCACACATTTACTATAGCACCAGCGATAAGAATTTTTGTTGAATGGTGAATGATCTCATTGTATGTGTAGAGGTATAATTAATTTAAAATATTGCATTTTAAAATGTGCTTGTCAATAAGACTGACCTATAAGCTACAGTGGATACCAATACTCTTTCATGTTCCATAATAACTAACTGGATCAAAGCAACCTCGTGCCGTTAGTATAGGTTCTGCTGCTGTATTCATCTGTGATCATCAGTGCTGCATTTTCTTCTATAAATTTCCCCAATATCAACTACCTGTATAGCATTGTAGTCTGCTATTATTTCCTTTAGTTACCCCAGTTTTTATCTTCACCTATTCTGTTGGCTATATAGTATTTTTTATGCATCCAGCTAAGTACTTTGATCTATGCTACATACCTCTGTTGCATATTTGTTTGTAACTCAGTTTTTGTTTTTGCCCAATAATCATATAAAACATGTTGCAGATGCTGAGAATCTTCAATTTTCAAGGCCTTTTTCTGAGGATGGATTTCGTATTGAATCATAATTTTCTTCCTGTTGTCCAATTTTTTGTTTTTCAAACAAATAAATTCTTTTGTACTCTATTATTGACATTAGGCAGAATGGCTAATTGCTTTCATTACGAAAGTGACATGTTATGGGACAATATGGGTATTTAACTATGGTTACATTGAGTTGGATGATCATCTAATTGAATGAAATTTAGGCAAACTCTGTAGAGCTTGGCAATAAACAACTATCTTTCAAGGTTCTGCTTGCAAGGGTGTGTGAAGTGAATTTTGTTCAACTTGACTTGGTCTTATGGATGATCTAGAGTCCCCTCATGTGTGCTTAATTTTGTTTATTATTGAACTTTACTATCTTTATGTGTGAGCGATTGGTCATGAAATTACTGAACATATTTCCTTTCTTTTCCCCATTTTCTTCTATTTCGTTCAGGCATTTTGTCCCCAATTTAACTATTGGCGCTCCAGTTATTGAAAGTTTGAGAAAGCACACAAAGTAACTGTCTTCCTTTTTCACTGATCTAGACAATTTTATTTTATTTTTTGCTTCTTTACATGATATAGGGTGCATTTTAGTCACTAACCATTAATCCTGCAGGGCATATTTGGATTGCCACCTTATGGTTACAAATCCTCTTGATTATGTTGAACCCTTCGCAAAAGCTGGTGCTTCTGGTTTTACATTTCATGTAGAGGCATCGAAAAGTTTGTCCTTATACTTCCTTTGGTTTGTCTTCCTCATATGCAGTTTTGTTCCGCCTACCTTTATATAATATTTTGTTGTCTACCTTCTCAAAAGTGGTTCTTGTGGATAGATGACTGGAAAGAACTTATCCAAAGAATTAAGTCACATGGCATGAGGCCCGGGGTATCGTTAAAGCCTGGGACCCCCATTGAAGAGGTCTTTCCTCTGGTAAATATTTTTCTCCTTCGGTTCTCACACGGTCATACCTGTATAGCTGGATTTTGTTATCATCTTTTATCTTCTGTGAATATTGTGTCTGTGTGCATAAAATAGAGATTAGATAATATCTCTGACCTGAAGTTCTTAGTCTCTAGAGGGGGTGTTTTCTTCTTGTGTAATCTTTGTTCTTTTCACAGGTGGAAGCTGAAAATCCTGTGGAAATGGTCCTTGTGATGACTGTAGAACCTGGATTTGGAGGACAAAAGTTTATGCCAGAGATGATGGATAAAGTATCACCACTCTTTCTTATGCTATGCTCATATGGCTGACAACTCTTGTCAATTATACTAGTTTTATTTATTTTTTCATTAATTCTTTTTCTTTCATTTGAATTGTCAAACCAGGTACGTATGCTTAGGAAGAAGTATCCATCGCTTGACATTGAGGTATCTCAGCCTATTTTTTTGACTGACTTCTTTCGTTCTAAGTTAGATTCATATTTTCGTAATGGTTTTATACATATTAGATAATTGAGATTTTTTGCTTGCTTGATTCTTGAACATGTTAAATCTTTTGAATTTTAATTTTTTATATTCTTGTCACTTATTAGGACAAACAAACATGATCTTTTATTTATTTCTTGTTGCTGCTACAGTACCAATGAACCCACAAAAGAATTAATATGGAATAGGAATCTCTGTAAGTATTATTACTCAAGATGGATATGAATTACAATGAGGAAAGCGACCTCATATTAGCAGTACAGAGATAGGAAAAACTATTATGAGAATATAATGGTCCCCAGAGATAAATCAGAACTCAGTCATGCATATCTGCTTTCTCTCCTCTAACCGAATTCTATATCAGGAGTAGAGTGATCCCTTTTGCACATTTTCAACTGCGAACAGTTAAAATCATAGTGCATATTTGCTACAGGGGGCAATAATAATCTAAAAGCAACTTGTCCTATTCTCTCTGCAAGTGAAAAGGGCCCAAAATACCTTAAAACTAATTTTTGGTTCTTCCTAAGAGCCAGTGAATGTTGCCGATAAGGTTGCAAGTTCACCAGCACAGTATTCCCTACTTGCATATCAAAGTATTTCCTCCTTTCATCAGCATATGTTTTCATATGGTCTTGGGCTTTGTTCAAGTTCCTCTATAACTTACCAAGGACAACATCCTTTTGTAATGAGCTGGTCTAGAACCAGAATAGGATCTTTTGAATCAGGGACATATTTCACCGACTGAGGATCTCTTCCATACACCAACACCTCGAAAGGTGTCAAACCACCGCAATGATGATAGGCAATATTATACCAATATTCAGCCCAAGGTAGCAACATAGCCCAATCCCTAGATGAGTCATAAGTAAAGCATCAGAGATACATTTCCAAGCATTTATCAATGTTTTAGACTGCCCATCTGATTGTGGATGGCATAATTGTAGTCATATTCAACTTTGTGCCACTCAACTTGAACAATTGCTGCCAAAATTCGCTAGTAGAAACCTTATACCTGTTTGATACAATTGTCTTAGGAAACCCATAGACCTTGATATTGTTTGTTTTTGCTACTTGTTTACTGGAATACTCAGATTTCAGTGTAGAGAAATGAACATATTTTGATAACCTATCAATAACAACCATGATCACTCTGTAGTCATTGGATGGTGGAAGTCCTGTGATGAAATCCATGGCTAAATCTTCCCATATTTGCTTGGGAATTTGGGGGAGGTTGTAGTAGTCCCGAAGGCAGTGTTGTGTTCGTCCTGGCTTGCCGGCAAACTAGACAAGTCTGAATATAGTGCTTGATGTCCTCATGTTTGCGCCAGTAAAATTGAGCATTTATTCAAAACAGGGTCCTAGTGAACCTGTCATGTCCACCTATCAATGAACTGTGACACTCATTCAAAATCTTTTTAATGAGAATGTGATCCGAGGGAACAACCAATTGATCTTTCCAGTTCAACAATTGATCATGGACTGAATAATTGGGATGAGGGGGTCTGTTTTCCCATCACAAGGCCATAATAGATTTTATTTTAGGGTCTACAACAATGGCCTCTTTTAAAACTGATACAAACTGAAATCTAGTTTGGCACCAGGCCATGAAAAAGGATCTAGACAAGGAATTGACAGCTATATTTCTCTCCCTGGTTTGCATCCAATTGTGAAGTCATAGCCTAACAGCTTCTGTAGCCATTTCTGCTGCTCAGGTGCTTGAACTGCCTAATCTGTCAAACTTTTGAGGCTTTTGTGATTTGTTCTAATCACAAACTATGGCCAAGAATAAACTTGGCAATAACTTCAATGATAGCATAAAGTTCTCCAGTATAGGCGAACTGTTTTTGCATGCTAGAATTTCATTTCTCAGAAAAGAATGCTCTTCGATGATGGTTTTGACTCAACATTGCACCAACACCCAATCTAGAGGCATTTGTTTCCTAAATAAATGGCCTAGAGAAGTTGGGGAGAGTAAGAATAGAGCAGAGTGATGGAAGATTTTAGTTCTGCAAAAGTTGTCGTTGTGCCACTATCCCACATAAAACTATCCTTAAGCAAATTAGTAAGTGCAGCATCCAAAACTGCATAGCCTTTGATAAATCATCTGCAGTAACTCGTGAGACCAAGAAAACCTCAGTTGTTGAATATTTATTGAGATAGGCGCCAATTGCCTGAACCTTATCTTTATCCTTTGCCATTCCTCTGCCAGAAACATTGTCCCAAATAATTTAGTTCTTGGAGGCAAAAGGAGCATTTAGACAACTTGGAAAAAAGCTGGTGTTTGTTTAAGAGTTGCAAGACTAACTAAAGGCTGAAGGAGAGAAGTCCATGAAGGGCTTTTACACCAAAATGTCATAAAAAAACACCAAGAAAAAATTTCTTAGCAATCTCCTATAGATATCATTCATCATAAATTGAAATGTATTGGTAAACCCAAAAGGCATGACCAACCATTCATAATGGCCTTGGTGGGTCCGATAACAATTTTGTGTTGTCTTGCCCTCTCACCAATATTTGATGAATTTTTGATCGAAGATCCAACTTGGAAAAATACTAAGCTCCAATCAATTCATTAAGTATTGGGAAACTATCCTTAATTGTGATAGCATTCAAGGCCCTATAATTAGTGCAAAATCTCCCAAGTGTTTAACACAATGATTCCTTCTTGCAACATGTCTTGGATCATGGCTTCTATTTGTTGATTTTTGCTATGTAGATACCTATAAGGTCTTACCTTAACACGACCCATACTTGACATAAGAGGAATAGTATGATTTTAAGATCTACTGGGAGGTAATCCACACAGCGTGGAAAATACCTCTCTGTATGTGTGTAGCAAGATTGCTAATTCAGACTCCATATCGATAGGAAAGTGTAGCCTATGAACCTGAGTAACATCAGGTAGAGTATACTGCAAAGAAAATAACTCAGCAACAGCATGAATGTGATGCATCCTTTGGAGATTATTGAAATGTGCTTGACTAGGGAGTTTAGGTTTCTCACCATGTAAGGTAATGAATTGATTACCCAAACAGACTTCAGAGATACATTGCTTTAATCTGAGATCTGGAGTCCGATTGTTGCTAACCTAGCAACACCTAACACCAAGTCTGCCCCAGCTACTGGCAGAAGGTATATAGGGAGCTTCAAGGAATGCCCTTGAATTTTCACTTCCAAATCTTCCACAAACCCTCAGCTACCAATGAGTTGTCATTCCCAACCAAAACTTGAAAACTAGGAATAGGTTCTATTGGCAATATGAAGCAGTGGACTAGTCTTGGCTGCATGAAATTATGTGAACTATTACTGTTGAGTAAAACCAACATACCATTGATAGAGCCCTGGAATTTCATTGTGTCGAGACTAGAGGACCATTCCAAAGTATTAAAATAAAGGAAAAGGAAAAATAGGATAAATCCCTTTGTGTATATTGAACACATAGGGTTATGTTTATATAGAGAAAAAACATACAAAAAATATGGGTTAAGCCCTTTACATTGATAGAAATATGTAACAATATCTAATAATATTTAATAATATCTAATAGTATCTAACACAAAGCATTGTAAGAGTGATGCTCCTATTGAATGTCAATTTCCAAAGTAGGATCATGTCAGGGGGATGTGGTTCTAGCTCTCCGCTTGCACCATCTTCTAAGTGCAGAAGCAAATACTGTTTATTTGTGTATCTATGACTAGGAGAGAATTTTTCATGACAAGTGTAATTTGTTTAACATTTGAAGATTTTGGACTAATTACAGTGGGGGCTTGGAAGAAGGGGTGGTAGATTAGTGGACTTAATGGTTTGAGAAACCGGTAGGTTGATGGTATTGAGGCTTGTGTTTTGGGAAAATAGCTGGAGGAATAATGTGTTTCTGGGCACATACTTCTCTTCATATAGTTTGGCCTATGACACAGATCGAATCATAGTAGTTGGGGCCTGGGAAATTATATCTGCCTAATATCCAGTTTGAGAACACAAACAAACAGTCCAATAATGCTTCGGAGGTAATCCTATTTGCTAGAGTTGTGAATTGGACATAATATTCATGAACTGACCCGACTTAAGTCAACTTAAACAAGTGAGATTGAGGACACTCATATGAAGAGTTTCCAAATTCCAGCTCAAGTACTCAAGTAAAAGCAATCCGAGAATGAAATGGATCAGTGGTAGTCATCATCTGATACCAAGGAACTCAATCCTTGTCGTAGTGAATCACAACAATTGTTAAGCATTGATCAACATATGTGTAATAGCAATTGAAAAATCATTCAACCTTAAAAATCCACTGGTGAACATCAGCATTGTCGAAACGCAGACAATCAAGCTTAACATTGCAAAACCGAAATGGATGTGAAGAGCATTGAAGATTGCAAATCTGAAATCTGCTTTAGCAGAATATCAACAACAGATTCAACCGTTTCAAAATGCGTAGAATATTCCTTCTCATGAGCATCCAAAACTTTCAAGATATGTTTCACATCTGGATATAATTCCTTCAACAGTGTCTTTTTTGCCATGGAAAAAGTTCAAGGAAAGCACCAAATGTAACAGTACCAATGAACCTGCAAAAGAATGTATATGGAACAGGGATCTCTGAAAGTATTATTACGTAAGATGGATATGAATTAAAATGAGGAATGCTACCTCACGGTAGCAGTACAGACATAGAAAATACTAGATGAGAATAGAATTAGAAGATCACAATTCAGTCATGCGCATCCCCTCGCTGTCCTCTAACCGAATTCTATATACTAGTGTCTAAACCTTTCAAAATGCTTCAGCCTAGAATTAGTTACTTTGGGCCTTGCACTTTCCTGTCCTCGTTTAGATCAGTATCCACGTGTCCCTCTGCTGTTGAGTTGTCTAAGGTCTCTTTTTCCTCTCTTGTATCTTCTACACTTGTCATAGTTGCCTTTGCATTTTCAACTTATTTTATATATTGGTTTCTTACCAAAACTATCCATTTAACATTATTTCTAAGGCTGTGTTTGTTTCGTGGTAATAATCCATTCAAAAGAATAATTTTTCCAAGGATATTATTATGCCTAGGAATAATATCCCCATCAACATGTTTGGTTGACATTTAGTAATTTCAGAAAAAGTATAATTTAATTGAAAATAAAAAAAAGTGGAATGCGGAATAACTGACTGGGGAGAGGTAGTTACAAGAAAGTAACTTCCATTCCCCTCCTAATGTAAAATTGCCCACCTTTCACCATGAGAATAAGAGGCAAAGTAAACATGAAGATTTTGTATTCATTGGAATCAATAATTCTTGGAAGAGTATTTCCAAAACATGTACGAAACAAGAAAAATGTGATATTCCTCAGCTCACTTTCCCCGGAATTTTTATTATATCTTGAAAAAACGTCCCTTTAGTGCTATTGTTACTTCCATGGAGATTAGAGATGACTAGGATCTCACTTGGAAGAGCTCATTTACATTTTATTTGGACTTATGATATACACATGTCTAAGTATCTCGGAAAGCATATACAATTAACTTGTCAGGATATGTTCACAAGTTATTTTAGCTTCCTCTTCGATTATAAATAAAATAAAACTTTAACAAAGCTCTTTATACTAGTCTCAATAAAAAATTTGTAGTAGAAAATTAAAAGTAAAATGAATTATTATTTTTTATAACTTAAAATTAGTTTATATACCAATTAAAACCAAATTTTTGAAGCTCAATGAGAGTATTCTCTAAATTAATTTACGTCTAAGTTAAGAGATACATGATCATTTATTTTTGTCCTTGTATAAGGGTTTCTCAAAAGTTTATCCAGAAAAAAGTGTTATTAAACAAGTCCTTAAATGATCTGTTTATCCAAACGAACTTTAAATTCTTGTTGTGTTAGCATGCTCATGAACACTAGTAATAATATTAATATTAGTTTTTCAACTATTGAATTATGGTAAATTTCGATTGCAGGTTGATGGTGGTTTGGGGCCTTCAACTATAGAGGTGGCTGCATCGGCAGGGGCAAATTGCATTGTTGCTGGAAGTTCAGTGTTTGGTGCCCCTGACCCAGCTCAAGTAATATCCTTGCTGAGGAATTCTGTCGAGAAAGCCCAACAACAAACCTTGATACAGTAAAAACAAGTTGCTTTAAGTTGTTGTACACTTCATAACTTACCAATCAATATGCTGAATGTCAACATTTTCCTATGTGGAATAAAAGATCAAATGACTTGATAATGTTTCTTCACATTTCTATATCATGTGTGGATTTCATAAATATATAGACAAAACAGGGAATGACAAATGCTACTGTCACATGTAGAATTATGTTTAAAATTAAAGTTTTGACCACCTGATTGTATTTTTACATTATGTATAGATAAGATAGCGCCACCCATGGTTGTAACTAAGCATTTACACTTGCACACACTTATTTCAAAACACTTATTTCAATAATTTCTTATTAATATGATACTTACTGATAGTGTGAAATCTGTGTTTTAAGTATCTGATACTCTATTTTCTTGAATGAAATTCATTTATTAGACTCATTGAGGGGGTAAAGGGGAGGACTCTTGCCTTAGTTATTACATATACGTTAATATACGTTTAATGAACTAGCATTCCATCAAAGTGCTTGTTCTTGTTTGAGATTGCTACACCAATTAGATTTGTTTTTTCAGTGCACAATGGCACGTGCACTGTAGCACAAACATATCTTGATTAGATGGATGCTGATCACACTTCACTACAGTTCCCAATTTGTCCATCTACAATGTCTTTGAATCTTGAAAAGATGGAAAGTGTATCTTGACTTATTGGACGATCCATGGATGAATTGTTCGTGGCCAAATGTTTTAGTTCTTGACCAAATCTTCCTCCATAAAATTCAGATATTTTAAGTTCTCCCTATTTTTATAGTGTTGTATTTTTATCAACAATATCTTTTTTGTAATCGTCTTTATTCTCGACATAGCACATTAGAAGTGTATTCGGGATTGGATTTGTCTCCTTCTACTCCCAAAATCAGCATAAATTTCTGTCTACCAAGAACAGTGGGCAGCATGTGTACTCTCACGTGCATGTGCACGCATTATTATGCCATTCATTCACACCCCATGCTTTGATCATATAGAAAAACATGCTTTAAAAAGTGAGTTTAACTCATTCTCAACATCAGCTGAGGGTAAAACAAATATTCATCTTGGGGTAATACCACATTATTTTACGTCACCTTATTTCATGCCTTTTTTCACTCCCATGCCTTACTTTTGTATTGGATTTGGCAAACTTCAACTAAATTGCTATTGATGTTAAATCAAAACCTTACCGAAAGCAAAACAGAGAAAATAGCTTCAATGAGAGCAAATTGAATTTTGTTTTAACTTTCCAATTAAATGAAACTAAATTTCTTTTTTATCAACATTTTATTAAGCAATTCGATTTGCTTAAAGTGATATTTAAACATACAATGCATATGTTGACGTCTATAATAGCATTGTTTTATTTAAACTTGATACTTCTCTTATGAAATAGTTTTGACATGTTTCATTAATGTTGCTTCAGAATATTAAATTAAATAAACGGTATGGTTTTTAATTATTAAAAGTCCTTAACTATTTGATAAGAACAAAAACTCCTTCACTAATGAAAACTAATATATTCTATAAATGCAACTCCTCATCAACATTTATGTTAACTAATTAAAAGGCAGAAAACACGGGAGAGAGATTGATCTATATATGAAGATAATTCATAGAAAAAAGCTTACATGACTAAATGAAATTGAAACTCAAGCTCGTTCGATTTTTAAGAGGTCGATATTCTAGCAAGAGTTATTGTTTTTATATATTATAAATAGATAGATGTTATTTCATAAAAACTATCTTAAGCTGCTAATTCTTTGTGAACATCTAATATGCATGAAGAGAGGGAGGGAAGGAGTAGTTTTTTTTTGACAAGACACTATTATTTACTTTTTTTAACTAAAATATCTTAGAAAAATGTTATTTGACAAAAGTAGGACGAAAACACCAGTTTACAATTGTAATGTGTCACAGTATAATTTTAAAATTGTGTTTTAGAAAAGAAAAAAGAACTTACTCCAGTAGAAAAATGGTACAGTGTTATTAATATATGATCACTCATGATACTAACAAGCCATGAAGGTAATATTTTGAAAATGTTGTTAAAAAAAAAAAGTGTATTGAGAGAGAGAGAGAGAGAGCAGTGAAGAAGGTACTAGCGTTGCGAAAAACACAATGACTTATGTTGTGTTGTCAAGTCTTGGGCCAGGGTAAATGGATATGAATATGATCACAAGCACTAGGCAAATGTTTAAAAGCTTGTTCCTAAATTGTGTAATCAAAAAGTGTGTAGGGGAATACAAGGAAAATATTTTAAGAATACCCGTGAATCCTTGTTTTTCTAATCTTCACCACTCCACTACTTTTTGATTTCACTGAATCCAACTTAGGCTAAAAAGTTGGTACAAAAATAATGGGTCTCAGAATCTGACCCACCAGATTTTCGTTTACGTTATTCCTTGTTTCAGATAAAGTACCAATCGATCGAGTTTTCTGCTTCAGAATGGACCAGATGCCAACCTCTCATCACCTCCTTAACCTGTTCAACACCACAAATTTACATTATGTTTTCTGATCCCAGAATGACACACGTATCAAATGCTTGGACCAAACACAGCACAACACCACAATCTAAGTCACAGCGAAACACTCCAACTAATGTATCATAGTATCTGTAGTTATGTTGTATTTTGTATCCTGGTGCAGTTTCCCTACTTCACTTGAAATGCATCATGCCTTTTAAGAACCAACCACGCTAACTTTGAAATCACAGCTTTAAATCATTCTAGCCAACTGCAACTGAGATTAGTCTTTAAAAAACTGCTGCTTTGTTATATGGGCCATGGAATGATGAAAATTGCGTACATGACATATGATCACTAACATTTAACATTTGGTTCACCACTTTCAAGAAATCAAACATGTTTGCAAACACACCACTCCAACGTAGACATTTTCTTTCTAACACTCTTTACAATTTGATTTTTAGAAATCATCCATTTTGGCAAGTGTGAGAAAGAGTGTCACTAACAAGCATAGTCCTTTCTGAAACAAACATGAGTGACAGTGTCTGAAGAAGTGAAAAATAAAAATGGTTTCCTAAGATATTGGTGTTGAAGGATAAAAGAAGAGAAAAGAATGAGATAAGGGTTGATTCCTAAGAATGGACGGTGGGTAATATTTTTTTCCATGGTAGTGGCAATGGTCAACTTAGGATATACATTATCTCTTGGACCTATATATCTATAGCCCTTCTTTCATGCCTTAACTTTACCATGCATTATAGTTAATCTTCTTTTGTCTGCTCTTCATTAGCCATACACTTTCCACTGCTTCCATCATTTCTATCCTCACTGTTTCACAGATTATATTCTCTGTAATCTCTATACTTCCTTCTCATCTTTCATTCTTGGAAACTCCAGCTATGTCTTTGCTTTTATGTGTAAAAGTTGCATGTACTTAGGAGACATAGTGCTATCCATGTAAGCTTCTTTTGCATTGATGGGAGACCCTTTGTTTATGTCTTGCCTGTTTTTTTCTTCATGTTTTTTTGCCTTTCATTGGAATTTAGGTTTCAAAATATAACAACTTCAAATTTCAAGGTTTCCACTTTTTATTCCTTCATTCAAGTACTAAGAAAATAGGTGTGTTTAGGGCACTTTTAGATTAGGTAACATTTTAATCTTTTAGTCCTTTTTCTTCATCACCATGTCAAGAAAGTGAAAAGTGTTTAACATTTTAAACTTTTAGTTGCTTCTCCTTGGTGATGCCAATAAGGTTTAGAATAAAGTTTACTTCACAATGTAGCAATAAAAAAACAATAACTTTTAAACCGTTTTTCAGAATAAAATATTATAATAACATAATAAATCTTTTAAGTGTAAGTGAACAGAACTGATATCAAGTTGTCATATTTTAAGGTGTTTCATTTTAGTTATTTTCTAATATAATTTATCAACTTTCTTTTAACTCTTCTAACATTTTAATTGGTAACTATTTTAAATTAAAATTTAAAAATAAAGAAATTTTAGCATCCCATTCAATATTGTAGTCATTCAACTATTATCTTGTAATATAGTTTATTTCATCAAATTCAATAAAACACATCATTTTGAATTAATTTCTTGGCAACAAATACAATCATAACTATTAATTCTACAAGCATTTACACAATACTCAAATTTATAATATAGTTTAATAATTCTAATAGAAATCTTTACATATAAACTAATTTTAGGAACCAAAATAATTGGTTATTATAAAAATTAAATTAGACATCATTTTATAAATTGATATTTAAAGTGATTTCTATTATTAATAAAGATCTACAAAGCAGTTTCTAAATTGATATCTAACCATCAACTACCAAAGTTTTCTAAATTAGTCTCTAAATTAGTTTCCAGACTAATTTATAATATAAAATAATTAGTAACTAAAACATGGGTAGCTAATTTATAAATTATTTTATAAATTTTATTAATAATAGAAATCACTTTAGAGACCAATAATTTTATAGTCTATAAAATAATATATGATTTATTTAATAATTTTATCAATAAATCGAATGTCTATACGAATGTGTGACTTTTCATCAATAAATCCAATGTTTATAACTTTTAAATGAATAATAAACTTCTAAAATATTTTTAAACGTCTCTATGCACATAAGTATTTTTAAATTATATAATATTGCTAAAGAATTATTATAAATAATATGATAAAATGTATCATTTAATATATTTTTTAGAAATATATCTTAAGAAAACGTAGGAGCCTAAGGATCCTATTTCCATCACCATATTTACATCATATCTTAAAAGTGTAGGAAGATATGTTTGTTTTCTTATTTTGCTAACATAAAGTTCAAAAGAGAGCTATTTGAGAGTAGTTGTAGAAGCCAAAATGAGTGAAGCATATAGGGTGTCATAGGAACCATGTGGTTCATGTCAAATAGCTTTTGAAACCATGGGGACCATTTTTCTCTTCTCCCAATCAGAGGATTAATAAATATTAATTTCTGCAAAAATAGTCATAAGAAGTCATCAACTTGGCCAATTAAGTCTTTAATCCTATAAAGGTTTTCAACCTAAATAACATTGTTGCACTTAGATTTGTTTAAAAGGCTATGCATTATTTTAAAATTAATGATGGTCCATGGACTTAATACATAAATTAGTCAATCCAATAATCTATCTGCATTTTTCTTTTTATGTTTATCCTCTTTCTATATAAACATTCCTTCGTCTAGTCATATCTGTCTTTTATGTATATTTAAAAAAATATTATCTAGAAGAATGATTTCCTCAAACATTTTTTGAATAAACAAGTTAGAATGTAATAATCCAACGTAAAATTGGTGAGATGGATTGTGTAATCTTAATCCACTAATTTACCTAACCTGTTTAGAGTTAAAGAACGGTCCAGTGGAATTAGTTTTTTTTTTTTAAATATTAAATGTTAGTTGTAGGGATGGTAAAGTTTATCGGACTAGACGAGATAGGTTAACATTTTTAAATCTGTCAATCTATTTTGGTTTGACACGTCTAATTCGTCAACTCAGTCACTTACAAGTGGGAAGGGACATACTAGCCCACCAACCTACAATAATTTAAGTGGGACGAGACAACCTTTTGAACTTATCAATCTGTTTTGGCCTATTCTGCCAACTTGGTGGGCCATAGGCAGGGTGGAGCGGGCTAGTCCCCCAATCCGCCCTTTTTTTTTTCTACAATTTTAAAGATGAATCTCATATTTTGGAATTCAAATTGGTGATGATTAATGTTTTCTAAAACTTTATTTATATTAATTTCTGTATACAATTAATTGATTGAAGTATTGTTGTTATTTATTTTATTTTATTAGTCATTAATTTTTTTATTAAAATATTAAATTTTGATTCAATTTTATTGTTAAAAAAGTGATATTAATAACTACAACTTAATAAATATATCAAAAATAAAAAAATTATAAAAAATTCTTGTTTTTTAAAAAAGTGACAAGGCAGCTTGTCACTAGAACGAAATTAATTACCAGTTTTAGCCTGTATAATTTTGACGGACCAGCCTTTCCCATTCCACTTTTAACTAGTCAGTGACACTTCGGGTCCAAACAAGCCTAAATCACCTGTTTTGTCACCCTATATTAAACTTTGATTTATATCTTTCTATTTTAATAGATTTTTTCGACCTTAGTATTAGATTGGTTGAATATATTTTCCCCAAACTGCTTTATGAGTTAATATGCTATTTTATAACTTGTATTTTTAAAATTTTATTAATTTAATGCAGAAGGCGTCTTCTTAAGTGAGATGGATTATATTTCTTAAACCTATTTTATTTGGATCGATTCATTTCATTTCGCTCAAATCAAAGCTCATTAAAATTAAATGGAGATAAATTGAGTCACTATAACATTCTTTAAAGAACTACTTATGACTTTTTTAGTTAAAAACTTGGAAATATCATTGAAGTAAATGAATTCTTATAGGATTTGTCTGTACAAACAACTACAACCAAGGTTGTTTAAGTACTTAAAAAACATTTCTTTCCAAGTCAAAAAAAATAAACGGAAATGATTTTTTTTTACATCTTAAAAAATATGAATTTAGAAAATGAGAAAAGCTTTTCAAATTAGGCATGTAGAAACTAATTTTAATTTGTAAAAATATTATTCAATTGTTTTTTTTTTTGTAGATTTAAAAATAGTTATGAAAAAGTGGTGGAAGGAGATTGTATATAGATGTTGTTAGTGGATTGTGTGAAGTGACAAGGAGAAACCATAGAAATCAAAAGTAACGAATAATTTCCAGATTTTGTGTCAATCAATTTCATATTATAAAGGATAAAATTTTTAAAAATTATAATGATGAAAAGTAATACATTTAAGTTAAAATTTGATTATGACTTAAGTTAAATACATCGAAATTGTGTCATCTTTCATGTTAGTATTTTTTTAAAATTTAATTATTTTGGTAATTAATATGTTGTATTTGGTAAAAAATCCGTAGTATAGTATGAAGTAGAGATATTTGATCCTGAGAATAAGCATGAGAGTGAAATGTTAGAAGAGTGAGGTTGGTGAGATGCAGAAGTAGATGCATATAAAGGGAGGTTTGAAGATCGAGAAGTGTCTAAAGCAAGTGTTGTTATAGTCACCTCAACAGCTGGAGGCAGTGTGAAAAATATACAAAATAAACTTGGTGATTCCCAAGACTTGTGTCTCCGAGCACCTTTGAAATTTTCTGTTATCTTTCACTCACTTATTTTGTATAGATCCCAAATATTCACTCCCAAGAGAGAAAAGAAAAGAGTGTTCTATTTTAATAGGCCACTCCATGTTAGAGGTAGCTGAGTGGTGATGGGCACAGTAGAAATGATCATTGCATTTCACATGAAGCCTTTGGTCTTTTTCCTTTGGCTCTTTGTCCCCTCATTGGGCAAACACTTGCTAAGCTGTGAGACACCTTCACCTGATTCTTCTGGCTACCATTGCATTCAAAATGTCTCACACAACCAATGTGCAACATTTGCACTCTTTCTCACTAACTCCTACTACTCCTCTCTCTCCAACCTCACCTCTTACTTGGGACTCAATAAGTTTGTGCTAGCACAAGCAAATGGATTCTCTCCACACACTGAGTTCCTCTCCCTTCATCAACCCCTTCTCATACCAATTCATTGCATTTGCAAAGATGGCTTCTCTCATGCTCAGCTAACTAAAACTACTATCAAAGGAGAGAGCTTCTATGACATTGCTCAATCACTAGAGGGCTTGACAACCTGCAAGGCTATTAGGGATAACAACCCTGGTGTGTCACCTTGGAATCTTGATGACCAACTCAGCTTGATTATCCCATTGAGTTGTTCTTGCCCGTTTTCATCCCAAGTTAGACCGCAGCCAAAGCTTCTGGTTTCTTATCCTGTAAGTGAAGGTGATACAATTTCCAATTTGGCCTCCAAGTTCAATATTACTGAACAAGCTATTGTCTCTGCTAATAACATATCATTACAAGGTCTCAGGGCTAGAACTGCTCTTCTACCCTTTACCTCTATTCTCATTCCACTTAATGGTAAGCCAATCATTGGTCCTTTGGTTAAACCCAAGGAACCTAATTCTAGCTTTCAAACAAACAGCATCCCTGTATTAAGTCCACACAACAAGTCACCAATGTGGAAGACTGAATTGTTCATTGGGCTAGCTGGGGTTGCACTTGGAGTCTGCATTGCTCTTGCTGCAGCCTTTTTCTTCATCAGATTGAAGCACAAGAAGGGGGAAGAGAATTCATGCAAAGAAGGTGGAGATATGGAGCTGCAACATCTGAATCAAAGTGTGAGAACCACCTCCACTAGTGACAAGAAAGTTTCATTTGAGGGGTCTCAGGATACTCTTGATGTGAAAATTGTTGATGCCACATCGCGCAAGATGTTGCTGGAGACATACACCATTGAGAATATGAGAAAAGCAACTGAAGATTTCAGCTCAAGCAATCACATTGAAGGATCAGTATATCACGGCCGTCTGAATGGGAAGAACATGGCAATCAAGAGAACAAAGGCAGCAACAGTCTCAAAGATAGATCTTGGCCTTTTCCATGATGCACTTCACAACCACCCCAACATACTTAGGCTTCTTGGAACAAGCATGTCAGATGGGAAGGAGCAAGAAGAGTCATTTTTAGTTTCTGAGTATGCCAAAAATGGTTCATTGAAAGACTGGCTTCATGGTGGATTAGCCATCAAGAACCAATTCATTGCTTCTTGCTACTGTTTCCTGACATGGAGCCAAAGGCTCAGGATCTGCCTTGATGTGGCCAGTGCCTTGCAGTATATGCACCATGTTATGAATCCCTGCTATGTGCATAGAAATGTAAAGAGCAGGAACATCTTTTTGGATGAAGAATTTGGTGCCAAGATAGGGAATTTTGGTATGGCAGGTTGTGTTGAGCATGACACTGAGGATCCACACTTCTATTCCACCAACCCCGCCTCTTGGAGCCTTGGTTATTTGGCACCTGAATATGTGCACCAAGGTATAATTTCCCCAAGCATTGATATCTTTGCCTATGGGGTGGTTTTGCTAGAGATTTTATCTGGTCAAACTCCTATAAGCAGGCCTAATGAGAAGGGAGAAGGAAGCATTTGGCTCACGGATAAAATCAAGTCCATCTTGGTGTCTGAAAATGTGAATGAACTAAGGGGTTGGATAGACAGTGCATTAGGGGAGAACTATTCATTCGATGCAGCAGTGACCATTGTCAACATTGCAAGAGCTTGTGTGGAGGAAGATTCTTCTTTGAGACCAAGTGCAAGGGAAATTGTTGAGAAGCTTTCGAGATTGGTGGAGGAATTACCAGAAGGGGAACAACACATGTCAATGAGTGAAAGCTCTAGCAAACCTCTGGTGAAGGCAGTGGAAAACAACAATCTTGAGTGAATCTACTGAAGGAAGGAATCAAAGTAGTTCTAGTGATCCTAGTTTTTGGACATTATATAAAATCTTGTTCATTTTACTGCCTACAGGCAATGCTTACCTAAAATTTCTCTATCTCTTGGCTCTTGCCATGTACCTGCTCCTTTTTTATGTATGTAATTACTATAACAAATCAAAATAAGATACAAAGCTGTTTCCTTTTTCTATTCCAGGAGCATGTTACAATACAAAATAACTTATCTCGTACTAGCTACAAAAACAGTCAGAGAAGCATCTTCCATCTATTTTATCTGAATGTTTCTATGCTTCATCAAATACGGCTATGTTAACTGATTCAGCCAAAGAATAGCAATTGTAGACGTAGAAAGAGGAGATAAACTGGTTAATATCATAGCTTACTTGATCATGTGGACCAAATCTACTTATGACCTTGGTGCCATTGATATCCTGCATTTGCTCCCAGAGGAAGATTCATTTTAATAGCATATTACAGAAGTAAGTGTTCTTATATGAATGGAATTTGGAACATGATGCTGGCCAGAAGCCTGATGACCCTAGCAAGCAATCTGTCAGACCTCTCTATCTGTGGAGAACTTATAGCATGAATGCTATAGAAGCATACTCAAAAAATGCTGTTTTGGAATTATGGCAAACAAAAAAATCAGGAAAGGAGAAGAAGGGAAACAAAATAACTTAAATATTCTGAGCTGAAAGCAAAGACTATGATATTTTATTGATCAAAACAATGTTTACACTTACAATTATTTACAATCATTAAAGACTAAAAGCAAACTAACAAATTAAAGAGATATACCTTATGAATAACTAAAAGACTTGCTCCTCAAATAAAAGTAGTAACCGATTGACTTGCTTTTCAAATTCCTCGAATAAGTGTTGGACTATTATTAATTTATTTGTTCATCAAATTGAAACAAAACTATAAATTTACATGCAATACATAAATAAATATTTACACTCCTCCTTGCTTTAAGGATTGGAAACTTCATTCTTCTGTCTTAGGAACTTGAACTTATTGATGGGTATTGGCTTGGTCAAGACATTTCCAACTTGGTTTTCGTATAGCAAATAACGAATCCACTTTTCTACACTTCTCTTAAAAAATATAAGTTAATATTGAAATGCTTTTAGTTTTTCCATAAAAGATGGGATTATGGGATATTGTTATTCTAGCTTGGTTCCTACTCCTTGTTAAGGTGAATTGAATCTTCCCTTAACTACAGAACTTAGTTCATAACAATGTTAGCAACAACAAATTCATCTTTTGTTGTAGATTGATAACAATTTCTTATTTTTGTAAGCCGCATAAGAAAAAGATCGATCCAAAGTCAAAATAGTGTTAGAATTTATGGCCTTAAACGAGAGGGGGGTGAATTGTTTAAGAAGGATTTTTGAAAACTTTTAAGCTTAGAATGGAAATACTTCAGAAGAACCTTGATTGAGAATTCAGTTTTTCCAAAACAAACAGCA
>Ga0123341_1000744_pt1 | contig 21917 bp, 11 predicted proteins | sample Turbeapinknodule_FD_89959 | JGI IMG/M metagenome (GOLD analysis project Ga0123341, IMG submission 89959) | Root nodule microbial communities of legume samples collected from Mexico - Turtle bean Mexico pink nodule | ecosystem: Host-associated > Plants > Roots > Nodule | place: Mexico: Nepantla...
ATTTATTTCTATGTAACAATTTTCAATTTTTACATATATTCATTCTTTTCCATCTAAAAATTATTACAATTATGAATATTATTAGTTTATTTTTTAATTGAAACTGAAATCTAAACAAAAATACCTCATACTTCATTATTCAAATATTTTAAAATATAATTGTAAATTTGTAAACTTACATTTTACACATTTAAAAAAAATTATAATTCCCTCCCAACCATCACATCACTCACAAAATTCAATAAATTATCCTCACAAATTCACTCTAATATCCCTCAATTCAAACAACCTCACATATCTTCAGACATCCTCTCAAATCCTCACACATCCACTTTCTCAAATCTCTTCCTTAATCCAAACACATCCTAGGTGAGTGAATTCACGTGTTTACCGAATTTGCCTCATTCACAGCTCCAGAATTTTGCACCAGGCACCAAACTAGAAACCAATGTCAATTTCATAAAATTCTTGTAGTAAATAAAGCTTTCAAACATTTACAATGTTGACTTCCTGTGAGACGTGGTGATCACTGTTCATAAAAACTTGTCTGCAATGTATTGTGCAAGTCCCTTAGGATACAACAAAAACTTCTTGAAAATTTTTGAGGATCAGAACTAGCAAGTAAACTCATCATGAGTAAGAACCCAAAAATCCAAAAAAAAAAATATTAAGTAAAAGAAAATAATAAAGGAGTGAAGAGAAAGAGAGAAAGAGGGGAAGGCGTGACTGAGATGTCATTTTCGGAGTAAAGGGAGGCGGTATTTATAGATAGAGAAAACCAAAGTTGTCGCATCTTCAAAACCTAGTTTAGTGGCACCACTCCATGGGCTTGGTCGCCGAAATCGGAGCGACCGCTGGAGAAGGAAGAAAACCTGGGAAAAAAGCTCATAGCCTGTGATCGAGACTTTTGGAATGTCTTACAACCTTCCCCAATGTCCTTCATCAAAACGGGAACCACCTGCAAAAAGAAGGGAAGTTGTGCATCAACTACAACTTGGTCCCTTCTGATTCTCCTTTAACTTCCGCAGACATGGAGTTAGGGCTCGTAACCCTCTTTTGCAATACTCAGCTCACAACAATTATGCTACACACCCAAGTCTAGTGCACCAAGACTAACTGTAGTTAAAACACAAACATGCACCAAAGCAGTTCAAAAAACCAATGTCAATTATACTTTTAATCCACCAAATTTCACCAATTGGATTCCACTCTCCAATTTTAATCCAATGAACTGCACTGCCACTTACCAATTCAAAAATGATTGAAGAGATATGAAATTTGCACTAAAACCACTCAGAATTTTTCAAAGAGCACCAAAAATTGAAATGGAGAACAACTTCTTCAATTCAACAACATAAACGCTTCACAATTTGAACTCTTTCTCTATTTCTCACCTGCCACAACTGGTACTACACTATGGTAATCAATGTACATTCACAAAGTGGAATTCAAGTTTTCATCAAATGTAAACTTTTTAACAAATTCTTAGCAAACTTTGAAAGAACAACCATTTCAAATTCGTTATCGTGTAGTCAACATTAACAAATATAAATACTCAATTACAATGTTCGGTCGCTCACGACAATACTCAATTTTTACTGGAAAGTGAATAAAAACTTGGACAAAGTTAAAGGAAAAATTCTTGTATTATATATTCAAAAGGTGAGACCTATACCCGAGTCAATGGAAAATAAAAGAAAAAGACAACCAAAAGATCAAAGCACGAACGCCTCCTCTTCCTCTTCCTTCTCCTTGTCAACCTCATCCACAAGTGTATCTTATTGTCAATGACATCTTTGGTGATGTCATATCGAGCATCTTCGATCGAGGTGTTGTAGAAGAAAGCCACTTGTGAAATAGCTTGGTTGAAATATTCCTTGTTAACGCCCATGAAAAAGGTTTGGTAGTTAATTAACTCCTCCAAAACTGACTTTTTCTCCGCAGCCAGCTCTTCTTGAGCATAACTCACTTCAATATGACTTTGCTCTAAGTCCTTCAACTCCACTTACAAGACGGAGATATGCGATAAATAAGGTAATACCATATTTATGATTATACACATTAATTAGAACCCATCAATAATAGAGTCCATTATAATTGTATAAATAAGCACAACTGACAAAACAAAGGTACGTTGTTATTATTATAGCATTAACAACACCCAAATACCGAATACTTACTTAAGCGTCGGAGAACCTTTTGCAGGTGCACTCCCGACCGAGATCCAAAACCCAAACTCAAGAAGAAGGAGAGGAAGGAAAGCGCGACTAAAGAAGAGGAATCAATTGTCCAACCAGTAGTAAGTATTGTCTTAACTCCTTACAAGTACATAAAAGTTGTTGTCATTGAGCATTGATCATATTTGAGGACATATTTTTCTTAAGAGGGATGGTATAATGGAGAACCATTCAACTACCACATATTTAACTTAGAGGAATGAAGAAGATGAAACATCATAAAAAAAAAGACTCCACACTTGAAAAAAAAATATTAAAATTCTCTTCACTTTTTCTTAGTCTTGTATATATATTATATAAAATGTAAATAAGAGTACAATATTTTATATTGGGTTAGAAATATTACATGTTGATTATTCTAAGAGAAATATTACTAGTGACAAAACAAGAACCATTCACACTAGATTCCTTAAATTATTCGACTTAGGTATTGTCCTAGTGTACCTCGAAGAGATAATTACTCCACTATCACATTAGACCTAATTAGATTATATATTGTTTTTACTCATTGGATCTTTAATATGAAAATTGTGAAATTGCTTTAGTTGGAGAGAGAAAAATAAAGAAAAACATAACACCTTTGTTTCAATATTTTCTTTACATACAGTCTAAAGACAATAGTTTGTGGATTCGTATGGACCCTTCGTGATGATATATTAGTACATGTATGGGACAGTTAAAACTTTGGCACTGTTTAAGTTTTGTACCACTTTCACTTTTCATTCATGATTGGTTGAGGAAACTTGATTATTTCCCCTAGCAATAGATTCTCCTAATTAAGCATTAAAAAAATGATTCTCCCAACTAATATGACATGACACGTGTAGGTGAGAACATAATTTGGGTCATATCAATTAATTTGGAACATTAATTGAATTTTCTTTTCACCGATAGAGTAGCTTTTGAGTTATGACTATGTGCATAATCATTCATGAAAAATAGTTTCACTTTTCTTCTCTCCATGAAGAAAAAAACAGGGCATGGACTTTATTTGTTGAAGATCGCTATCTATCTCAAATTCCAAACACTAATTAATATGTTAAATATGTTTTTTTTTTCTACATATGCTAATTTGACTTTAGTCTTTTATTTAAACTTTATATATCATGAATGAACGAATAGTAAGAAAATTATTAAAAATTGTCATATCAATTTAGGTGACAAAGAGATTTTCAAATTAATATTAAAAAAATGTTTATAAAAATTCATTTAAATAATTTTATTATTATAAATACTCAAAAGATATATAAAGTTTTTACTAAGATAAATAAACAATTTCACATTAAACAAGACAAAAAAATATATATATTTAACTTAATTATGATGATTTTCATTTTCACTTACTTATGGGTAAAAATTGATGATTTTATATTCCCATTTTAACTTTCCAAGCAAATTGAAATTTTTTATTGGTACACGTTACCCCATTAACGACAAATTTGTTTGCTTTCTTCTCCAAGATGTTTTGGAAGCAAAGATGCCTCGATACATCGAAGTGAACAAGTTTATGGCAAATGAATTGGAAAATAAACAAATGGGGCTTGACTTCTATGCCTTAAGTCTTTGAAAACTTCAAAGTTTTCAAAATTCAGACATCCAAACACGTCTTTGGTAGTCGTCAATAATAACGCACTTGTATCAATCATGAAAAGGGGAAAAGGAAACTACTCAACGTTTAAGCTCAAGAAAACGGAACCAATTTTCTTAAACAAATATTTCTTTGATTATTCAATGAAAAAGGAAATAAAATGGAGAATGATGTGAGACTTAGTAACATGTGAACCTTCCAAACGTGTCCTTAAGTCCACTAGGGACGCGTAGTTTTAACACTATATATACCCTCTTAGTTCCTTTCCAAAATCATTGTGCCCATTCCTTCATTTTTTTCACACACAAAAACCCATTTTGCTCACAAAAAAACAACCTCAGAATTTGCCAAAACTACACCCACCACTTCGAACCATGTCTTTCTCTAACAAATTGCCTTTGTTCCTTCTACTTTCTTCCCTCTTCATCCATGCTTCTCTAGGTGAGTTCATCAATACATCATGATATATACTTTTCATGCCTTGTTACTTTTTCTTAATCCTAAGTCTCCTCATTAAATGTGATTCATAGTAAGATAAGACTTTATATTAGTTGTTATTCTAAAACATTTTTCAAAATAAGTAAAAAAAAAAAAGCATTGTATACCAGAACAAGGTTGTTGACCTGATAAAACATGTTTATGTTTATGTTTTTGTTTTTGCAAGTGTTTTTTCTAACATGGGCTGAAATTTATGAATTGGCAGGTGAGATAGTATGTGAGGATCTTCCAAAGGAAGTGTGTGCATTCTCGGTGGCTTCATCAGGGAAGAGGTGTTTGTTGGAGACGGAGAAGGCGGCGGACGGCGGCGTGGAGTACCAGTGCCGGACATCGGAAGTGGTGGTGGAAAGGATGGCAGAGTACATAGAGACAGACCAGTGTGTGGAGGCATGTGGGGTTGATAGAAACTCTGTTGGTATTTCATCTGATGCCTTCTTTGAGCCTCAATTCACTGCCAAACTCTGCTCTTCACAATGTTACCAAAAGTGCTTCAACATTGTTGACCTTTTCTTCAACTTGGCTGCTGGAGAGGGTAAGAATTCTTCATTGCTTACTCTAATAATTACCACCATCATTAGAACATACTTTTCCATAAGAAAATTGTGGATGTGAAGGAATTATTATTCTAATTAACATCAAACAGTCTCAAATGAGATACTATTGTTAGATCAATCACTAATAACTGCGTCACTGCATCTGAGGTATTAGGTATTGTATATAGTTTCACATCGTTTAAGAATCAAGGTTAATGACAGTTTAAATACAATTTCCTCCCTTAACATATCAAGACGTCTTTTAAAGTCAAAACCGTAACGAAATAACATCTAAAACGGATAATACCTCAGACGATGATTGGTGAAGGATCTAACAATGCTATCTTTTGGACTTTTTAACTTGGTTGCATAATTGACCTATTATAGAGTCATGGTCACCATTAGGTAACAAACCGTGTGAATAACTTTTCCTTGGTAGAACTTTTTCTATGTGTAAGTTTAACTAACAAGAACAGTGATGTCTCTTCTGAAAGACTTTCTCTGCGTGTGGTTGCGATTGTGTTTTCTTAACTAATACAATAACGGCACCTCAACAAAGAGAAAAAAAAATTATGGTGGTTATCTTTTCGTAAACATAGGGCAATTCTCATTCCTATTATTCTGCTTTTGTCCTTTGCTTTCACCATTCACCACCAAAACCTTAGCATACCAAATACCCTACAAGCCTAGAACATTTTAACTTCAAATCTCATCAAGGTATATTTTTCTCATAAAACAAAGAAACATTTAAAATAAAATAAAAACCCTGGCTTGTTCCTGTCGCAAAATATTGCTATTTTCAATAAAGATTTGACTTTCACAACAATAAGTTTCTTCTAGGTCACATCAACAATAACTTTATTATCAGTTAACCGCGTTAAAAATTGTTTATGATAAAACTATATTCAATAAACTCTTATGAAAACATAAATTTGCACACCAAAACTAAATTATATTAAATTTGTTAGAGCAATTATTAACTAAGCATGGTTTGATGTTATGCAGGGGTATTTTTGCCAGAACTTTGTGAGAGGCAGAAGACAAACCCTCGTCGTGCCATGGTTGAGCTTGTGAGCTCTGGAGCTGCACCTGGACCTGTTTCTGACGTTTCAGAGGACCTTGTGGCAGCACCTGCTCCTTCTCCTCTGTAATTTTTTTCCAATTTTCTTGGCAGAGATGGTGTCAATTGGAAGAGCCATTATTATTAATATTATTAATTAATAGTGTGTTACTGTGTTAGAAGAGGAATATGGGTTCATTTTTATGGGATGTGTTACGGTTTATTGTAATAATCATTAAGAGTGAGAGTGAGTTGGGAATGGTTGTGGTTCATTTGATTTCCAACATTCTTAAAATTTGGAATTGGTTTTGTTTCTGCTCTTTGCCACTGTATTCGTTTCAGAGCTAGTAATAATGTATGGGCTGATTCAGTACAACCCAGCAATGATTTAAAAGATTTTGTTTTTTTAATATTTATATTTATAAATCAAATTATAAAGTTCTAGATATAAAAATTTAAAATTAATATGTTATTTTTGAATTTGACCATCATCTGGAAGCTTATCTTGACAACATAAATTATTTTTCAAATGTCAAGATTTGTAAGCAAACATAAATGAGTTCAAAATTTCGATTTCCAACACTATTTACAGCACACCATTCTTGATACAAAATCTAAATCTCATAATTCACTTTTGATTACGGTTATCCAAAAATTCGAAAAAAAAAACACAAAAATAATTTTCTGAATATCTAAATCCAGAATATATAACAATCACTCTCGGATTTCTGCATCCGTAAATAAACATGAAACCAAAGGTAATTTTGAGTTTTAAATTTTATATTTGGTGCATGTGTTAAATGATGTCTGCTCGGAGAAATTGCCTAATGCATGTCTCAAATGAATGGGCTTAATTCATTATAAGCTTCATACTTTATCACTGATATAAGGTTGTTTTATTAATTTATCTTTTTTTATGTTAAACTGAAACTTTAATAAACACTTGAGAAATGCATGACTTCTTGAGTAAAAAAATAAAATACATGTGTTGTAGATGAAAAATGGGTTGTGATATTCAATTTTTAACTTATTATTAATTAAGTTAAAATGTATTGAAATATAACTTCTAAAGTGGTGTATAAATATGGATTTATAAACAGTGACTATTATCACATTAATTATATCAAACATAAACTTTCAGGTGAATATATAATAACTATATAGCTAACTACAACATTATTAAATTATTTTCTTTAAAGAGAAGTAAGAATATTTTTATTTTTGTTGTTAGGGTAAAAGCACCAACTATCTACTGTAAATATGGAATTAAAGGGAATTAAAAGGAAAGTGATGATTAAAAAAAGTTAAAGATTGAAGAAATATATTGCAAGATAAATTATTAATCATAATCATTGTATTGGGACATCTTACAAAAGTAAATGTATTAATTCCAAATGTATTCTTGTGTTCTAAGTGATTACTACATTCTATTTATAATGTGACAAGTGGTTAACGTAATCTTAAAAATAATAAAACAATACAATAACTTTCATTAACTTTCAACTTCGTGCCTCTATATTTTTCGTCTTCTTTACTCTAAACTAATTTTTGTTTTCATAGTTCGAATTTTATATCTAAATACTTAAAATAAAAAAACTATTAATCATTATTAATATTATTTTTATACAAATATCAACATTCCTCAAAATAATTGATCTTAGGCTTTATATGACTAATTAGGCTTTATATGACATTTTCTTATGCTTGGGTGGTTTTATATTCAACTATGGCTAACTTGTCTTCTAGAAGACTGGGAATTAAGGAAAGAAGCCATTAATAATAAACTTGCGACTTCCAATTTTAAGAGAAATATTGAATTAGATTCTAGAATGAGTTAGTAGGAAGAGAAACATATTTGACCACCTTACCAAATTGGAATTGACCTTTCTTTCTATTGGAATTTGACCAACACATCTGACTTTTAGAATCACAATTCCACCATCTCCTAATGGTTAATGGGAAAGAATGTGAAAGAATCATGTACATAATTCGAAATTCAGTTCTGGATTAAAATAATATTTTGGATTAAAAAATTTGTAATAGAATATTATGTTTCGTATTAGGTAATTTGGAATGTTTTTTTCAGATCTGTAGTTAAGTTTTGTATTATGTAATTCAGAAGGAAAACACAAAATTTAAAGGTTATGGATTAATTAATCTGTACATATATCGGATCCGAAATGAACCAAAATTCACACTTTCGGATTGCATAATTCGGTATTAAATGAATGATGAATTACTTAATCCAGAAGTCATTTTATAACTTAAAATATGCCTTACGGATTACCTAATCCGAAATTCATTTATTCTCTTAAAATATGACTTACATATTACACAATCTGTAGACCATTTTTAAGTTGGCAAATGCCTTACAGATTACCCAATCCGAAAGTTATTTTTGTAGTTATTAAATGAGTTATGGATTACACAATCCGAAAGAGAAATTGAATGTTGTTTTTATTTTACATAATTGTGTGAATTTATGAAAATTAGAATAAAATGAAAATTTATGTTTTATTAATGAAGGTGTAAGTATGGACATGGAGGTTGGATTGATTACAAAAAGATCCAATGAAGTAGAAATGATATGTAACATGGAAGAATTAATGAATTTTGTGCATCAACATGAATTAGTTGAAGGGGACTATGGTACCCATTTTACAACAAATGAGCTGAATAAAATTTCATTTTATTCATGTTTATTGCATTATAATTTGAAGAAGTGATTTTGTAATATTGTAATAATAACTTTATGTAGGTGTTTCCTTCACGAGAAAACTTACTTGAATGGGTCCATAGGGTTGGTTATGGACTTGGTTTTATTATTGTCATTATTAGGTTAGACATAGCAAATGGAAAGTAAGGGAGAAAGACATATGTCTTGTAAAAGGGGAGGTAATTATAGAAAGTACATGAGACTGATAGAAAGCATGCCTAAAACAAATAAAATGTATGAGAAGTAAATGAAATTGATAGAAGGCATGCCACATGTTTGGAAAAACAAAATTCACAATTTTTCGTATACCAACAAAATACAAAAGACATGCAATGCAAGAATTTTAGAAAAAAAATCTTTACAATACGCAATGTGTCTTATTGTTCAACACAAGTGAAAGGTAAGGATGTGCAACATATCCCTTTGTGCTCCTACCAAGGTTCATCCTAAAATCTCAAGTTCCAAGGGAGCATATGCACTTTCACAAGGATTAGCTCTTAAGTCTTAAAAGTTTTGAGGCTACCAGAGCTAAGTCTCATTTTACTGCATTTTTCACAACAATTGAGAATCAACTTGATGTGAAAGCACAAATGAAGATAATAGACTCTAGTTGGGGTTCTCACAATAGCCAAAGAGAAAGTACATCCCGATGACATTGCTACAGAACCCCTCTAATTATAAACTTACTCAAACTCAAGTATAGGGTCTCACTCATGATATGTAATAAGTGTGTGTGAAGGAAGATATATGCATACCCAATTCCCCACTTAGAAAACAATCAAAAAATTCTCAGGCAAATATAACAATATTTTCTACCCTATGGTTTAATAATCCAATAATAAAAAAAAAACAAAGAGGACAAACACATGTACAGAAAAGGGAAAAGATAAACACACAGAAAATCACACTTGTTTTCACATGTTTAATTAATTGGCCCGACTCTCAACCGTTTCTAGTGGAGTCACCATCTATCTTAACTGGGATCTAGGAGGACTTTTTTTGAAAAAAAATTGTTTGTTTATTGATATTTTTAAATTTTAAATTTTTGTATTTGATGTTTTTATTTTTTTTTATATTTTTATCGAAAAAAGTATTGAGTATAAAAAAAACTAAAACTGATGGGTGTATAAATAAAAGAGGGGTCGCAGATAGCAACAGTGCTGCTCGGGATTATTTGACATAGATGGTGCGGATATTAACATGAAGTGGCGAATATGAAATCTACTGGGTCAGCAGAATGGACCGAGGTTTATTTGGTTAAAGCAGTGCAGATATTAAATGTCGGTGCGAAAAGTGAAATTAGTGGGCTAGCAGAATGGTCCTAGATTTGTGTACAAAAGGTTGTGCTGATATTAAAAGGGTGATGCAAATAGTGGAAGTTTTGGGATGGAAATATTAATATGGAGGTGCTAAAAGTCATTTAATGCATTACAGTATGAAGCATTAAAAAGTATGGGCCCATTTTCTTTCAAATGCATGTTTCTCTCTCATTTTGCATACAACTTTTAACAAAAGCAGTGGGCCACACACTCAATTTGAAAAGGCTTCTTCTTCCTTCAACCCCTACTTTTTTCTTCCTGCACCCCCACAATTTTGTAAATCCCAAAACTTATCTTCACCTTTTATTAGAAAAAACTAGAGTTTTTTAGGTTACAGATTCATCAATTCGAAAGTGATTCGTGTTCTTTTTCAAATAAAGGAGTGTTTCAAAAGCAACTTGTTGATTTCTGAATTGCTGAATCCAAAATTCTAATTTTTGTTACGGATTGATGGATCCGGAAGATTACCAGATTCGGAAGAAGAAAGAGTAGTGTGGGCCTTAGGTATATTTTTTGGTTTTTAAAAAATAGTAAGGATATTTTTGTCTTTACATTACATTGTGAAGTGCAGGAAGAAAAACATGGGGTGCAGGAAGAAACTGTCATTTGAAACACTGTCTGGGCCCCATTTGAAATCTCTCTGGCCCCACAGTCCATTTGAAAAACTATCTGGGCCCCATTTGAAATCTCTCTGGCCCCACACTCCATTTAAAAACTTTTTGGGCCCCACACTCCATATTAAAAACTGTCTGGGCCCCATGTTAAAAATGTTAAAAAAGGAAAATGAAATCTAAAAAGGGAAAAAAAAGAAAATATTTAGAGAAAGAAAGATTGCAATGAAGACCCTGGTCAGTAGGTATAAATAAGTGAAGAGTTCTTCTCTTCCATTATTCGAAGTTTGAAATTGGGCACTCTGAGAGAAGAAGAAGAAGAAGAAGAAACCATGGTGATGCAAGAAACAGTGAAAGTGGAAGATTCAATGGGAAAGATTAATATTTCTCCTTCTAAAGTTGCATTCATAGTAGATCACTATCTCTCTGCCAACAATTTATCACAAACTCGAGCCACCTTGCGCATGGAGGCACCCTCCCTCTTCGCCGCTTCCCCATTCGGCAAGGTTTCTATTAACGTCTCTTTAATTCTTCAATTTTTGTTTTCTAGTCATCCAACACTTCCTTTAATTTGGCCAAAATACTCGCTGATTATATATCTCTGAGACGAGAAAAGATGATCTTGGATCAAGAGAGGTGTGCGATCGTTCAAGAAAAACGTAGAATTCAGAATCTGATGGAGGACATGCACAATGCTGTCAACACTTACAATGCCGTCAACACTTACAATGCCTTTCAGAGGCCAATCCCGGTGAACGTCCCTGCTAGCAATCTACCCTCTGCAACTTTCCATCAAAACCCTTCTGGTAAAAGCTTCTTTCCCTGTTAATCTTCATTTCAATATCAGGAATGGTGTTTTTATGTTTTTAACTCTTATTTGGTTTTCTTTTTGTTAGGTGTTTGTACTGCTACTACCACCGCTTATGTACAGAACCCAAACCCGTGCAATGTGCAGCTGTATAAGAAGAGAAAAAATAGTGAACCAATAAATGAGCCTACAATTCCAAAAAGACCTCGCGGAAGGCCACCGGGAAAGAAAAACCAACACCGAGGTATAATTGTTTGTCGGTATTAACTATACAGTGTTATTGTCGTGTTCTTAATTTATTTTTAAGGTCTTACTTTATCCTCAGGTCTACAGGTGCTTCCATTGTCAACGAATCAAGCACAGATTTCCACCAACTCATCAATTCTTGAAACACATCCTGTGATGATAACCAATCAATTTTTTCAGCCTGCTTCTACAACATGTAATGAGGAACTTGTTTCTCACGGTCAAAACAGAGTTATGGTGGTTGATCCTGAAAAAGAGATTACTTCTAAAGACAGTTTTCGCAATTCTCTTATTAATTCAGATACTAACCAACACTCCTCTCCTATGCCTCAAAGTCTGAAAAATTCAATACCAAATGAGTTTTCCACCCTTCACAAGGAAACTCAGAACAACCAGTCACACATGGATCTATCACATATTAATTTTGCTTTAGATACGGGGTACTGGTCAAACTTTTCATTGGAAAACATGGAAGCCTTGGATGGTATTTTTTCTGATCATCCACCGCCTTCAACTCATTCCCAGGGTAATGCATAGAGATATCTTTTGATGCTGCAATGAAATCTGACACCAAGGGGACCTGCTGTGGATAACACTATTATTTAGTTTATCAGCTTTTGAACATTAGATAATAGTTTATTAGCTTTTGGTCATTAGATAGGGCTATCGATCTTTGATTGTACATGTACACTACGAATATATTGTATTGTACCTTCTAATGAATAAAATTTTCAAATTGTTTCATTAAACCTTTTATTTGTTCTTTTCTTTCTATGCTTTCTTTCTTCAAATTTGGCTTAGAGAATATGGTGGTGTACCATACTGATAGCTGAGTGCGAAATTCTTGATAGCTGTTGCATCGTCCTTGAAAGTTGCAGCAGGGCAAACAAATTCATATAGACTTCATATACATAGGATGTGTATAGAGGAATTGGGAAAGAAGGAAAACACTTTTATTCATGTATCAAAACTTAACTTACAAAAGCAAGATACAACTTATATATATATTTAGGAAAAGAAGGAATGTAGTAGAACCTACAGAAAAAACAACTGTTATCAGTAAAACTGACAAAACAGAAAACAGAGATTCTTAACACCTCTTAATGTTTTTTCCCATAAAAAAACCTAAACTTGGCTTGAGAGGGTCAGTCTAGGACTAAAACATGCAGCATGGCAGAATTTAGCTTGAACAACTGGTTCTTAGTTTACAGTTTAGTTTGTATAAAAACTGTTTGTTGTATCTTTTGTTTGTTTCAATGAGTTTTAGAGAGTGGACATTGACTATGGTACTTGGTGTTTGTAGCAAACAGAATCACTAGCTTAGCGGATGAAGATGAAAAGAAAATTAAATTGAAGAGTGAATGACAAGTGATGTTTCATATAAGGTTATATATTATTTATTGATGTGGTAGTGTATGATTTTAGATTTATGTTCCATCTCTCAATGGGAAAAAAACAACTGTTATCAGTAAAACTGAGATTATTAACACCTCTTAATGTTTTTTCCCATCAACAAACCAAAACTTGGCCTGAGAGGGTGAGTCTAGTACTAAAACATGCACCGTGGCAGACTTTAGCTTGAACAACTGGTTTTTAGTTTACTGTTAGTTTTTATTAAAACTGTTTGTCGTCTCTTTTGTTTGTATCAATAAATTTTAGAGAGTAGCCATTGACTATGGAACTTGGTGTTTGTAGCAATTTGGGAGGAGAATTTGGCTGTAATATCTTGTCATTATTCATCTTGGTGATTGCTTGTGTGTAGAGAATGAAGTCAGGTATAGTTCTCAATCTATATTTCTGGTTGTTTAATGATTATGCAGATTTCTGTCTTGCTTCTAACTTGGGAGTCATATTTTAGATCATTGCTGCACACATGCTAGTTAGTCATGTAGTTTATATTACTTCTTCAATCCTAGGTTAGAAAATCAGAAATTGATTGGATAGTAGTTTACATGCATTAAAGTTTACATGCCAACTTTTAATTGTATAGGATTTTGTATACTAAAAAAGTGCTACTCCCATGAAAAGCAAATGGCTAGAAACAGAGCCTTCACTCTTCTCCCATGAGATATACATTTTAACTTGGAAACTGAAGTAGCATAACAAAGAAACATCTTCCAAATAAAATGTCGGTAGAGTTTTCAAATAAAATGAATAAAAGCTTCATAAAAGAATCCTAAAACTTAAAAGAAAAAATGCTGCCTGAGTATATAGATCCAAAAGAATATCAAAAAGTTAAATTAACTTATGTACTTCAATTTTTATTTTATTTACAAATAACATTTTATTCAAAAGTTATATCATCTGAATATCTTTTTATTTCCATTTATTAAACTCCTAACTATTGCCAATTAAATTCTAGATTTAATAACCATTCACCACTTTATTAATATCAAAATGTAAATTTGATCATTTCTTTTTTCGTATATTTTTATATTTTATTGATGTTAAATTTTTAATAAAGGACGTATGATAAAAAATGTTAAAACAATAAAACCAAGCCCAAACAGTGTTGTTTAATGTAATAAAATTTTGTATTTTTTCTACCTTTTCATGTCTCTTTCCTTTAAAAATTGAAGAAATTTGATTGAAAAATCGAAAGTAAAATGAGCAAAGTATAGAATTGGATAATAAATTTTAAATTATAATAATTGTGTGATAAAATGTTTTATTAATTTTAGTAATTTTTATTATATTTTTTTATTATATAAAAAGGCAAAGGAGTATCTTCATAGTATTGTTCCTGGGTAGTAGAAGAAGACATGAGAGGGTTGTTTCTTCCATGGAATCCATTGCGCTTCCACACTCTCACTTTTTCTTCCCTTCCAAACAGAGCCTTAACCCTTTCAGCTTCCGTGGAGTCCCTCTCTCAGGTGAGCGCGCGCGAGAGGAGGCGTGAGAAGAGCGAGAGAAGAGAGAGAAAGAGCGGCGCGAACTGGAAGGAGGAGGTGGAGATGAAACTCATCGAGAAGCCGAAGAAGAAAGGTTCGTGGATGGATGAACTGAACCTCGACAACCTCGCCAAGTTGGGTCTCCAATGGTGGGTCATTCGGGTTTCAAGGATTAAGGGTCACGACATCGCACAACTCCTCGCTCGCTCCCTCGCTATCCACTATCCCGACATCCAATTTAAGGTAAGGTTGTTGTTCTTTCGTTATCTGCATTGACAGTGTTTTGTGTTCTTTCGGATTTGGTAACTCTTCTTTAGAAGATAAGGTTACTATTCTTTGTTTCCATCTTTTGTTTTACAAAATATGATTTTTTTTATAACCATATCTTTGGCACATGAATGAATGCATGGATAAAGTGCCATGAATAAAGCATGAGATTAGAGTAAAAGTTGTATATTTTTTATTGGACCCTTGTATTTGTTTGTATATTTTTTTTAATCCGAAACTTTTTATTAGCATTATTTTCTATTAGTTAATTACATAGTTTATTGTATGTGTCTGATTAGTGGATGCCATATGCTTATGCTCACTTTTTTTTTTCAGAAAATTTTAGACTCATTTTGATGAAGTTTATGTTATCTGAGAAAAAGATTTTCTGGGCTACTGAGTAGAACTTTTGATTCTTATTTTGAAATTGTTAATTCAAGATAAAAAATCTTCTTTGACTTATCAATCATTCATGGTTGTGGCGTCTTCTGATCTTCTTCTGCATTTTCTAGCTTTTCGTAATTAGTTGAAAATTGATAAAAGTGGTCTGTGTTTCCTAATTCGTGATTTAGAATTTATTAGTACAAGTATTCACGGGCCTTGTTGACTCTGATTGAGAACCTGATATGGTGTACCATACTGATAAGTTGCATACAAAAGTTCAAATAAGTTTTCAAACACTGGTACTTACAATAGCAGCTTCATAATTAAGGTTGTAAATAAGATTTTGTTGAAATGTTTTTAACTAATATAGTTTCTCAAACATATTCCTAAAGTTAAAAATGAAGACAAGTTAGATGTAGTTAAGTGTTTTCTGTGTGCTCTAGAATTTAAATTGGAAATTCACTTCAGTAGCATATGTTGATGTTTAATGTGAACCTTTATTACACAGAGCATTAAGATGAAAAACTCAGTCTGATCAGATAACAACATAAATGGCTTAAAGAATTGCATTGATGTTTTTCCTTAAAAATATCTAAATCATGCAGTGTTGCAGATTTTAGCTTGAACAAGTGGTTCTTAGTTTGCAGTTAGTTTTTATAAAAACTGTTGGCCATTGACCATGGTACTTGGTGTTTGTAGCAAACAGCATCACTAGCTTAGGGGATGAAGATGAAAATAAAAATTAAATTGAGGAGTGAATGACAAGTGATGTTTCATATAAGTTTATTTTATTTATTGACGTGCTAGTGTATGGTTTTAGATTTATGTTCCATCTGTCAATGAGAAAAGGAGATTGAAGAATGGTTCCTACTCTGTTAAACCAAGGCAATTGTTCCCAGGATGTGTTTTCTTGAGATGTGTGATGAACAAAGAACTACATGACTTCATAAGAGAGTATGATGGTGTTGGAGGATTTATTGGTTCCCAGGTTGGAAACACGTAAGCTTCTGCTGCTTCTGCCTTCTGTCTTTTTAGAATTTTGTTGTAAATCTTTCTATGAAAAGTTGGGCTCTTGTGCAAGGCAAGATGTCCTCAATTCATTAGTTATGATAAAGAGATATGACTACAGTCTGGAAAACGATTCACACAAGAAACCATCTCAATGAAACTTCTTATTTTTTGTTTACTTGACAGGTTAATCAATGTTGAAGTACAGTTTTTTAAAGTTACAGTGTACAGAATGGAAAGTTTAAAACATGCAGACTCTATGTGAATAATTTTCTCTTGTAGGTAAAAAAATAAGCAAAAATGGAATAAATTCCTCCATTAGAAGTACAGGAGAAGAAAATAAAAAATAAAAATAAAAAACTCTCAAAGTTAAAAATAACTTATGCATAAGTTGAAATAATTTTATTTTGGATAAGCTAAATGATTTTAACTTCTCAAAAAAGCTGATTTTACTTATGCATTTGTGAATCTAATAAGAAAACGTATTTATCATCTAATTGTAGTTCATGGGTGAAGCTTATTTCATTTTTCTAGTTTTTTATAAGTGTTTATGAATAAACGGATCAAAACAAGGTTATATTGTCTTGAGAAGTGACACCTATTCCTGATTAAGTTATGATGATTTGAGTTGCTAACCTTTTCTAAGATTACAAACAGGTGGTGTCTTTTTTTAAGTTTGCATATATACGATTTAAGTTTTAATTAATGATTTCAGATGTTGAAAATATCTAAAATCTAATGTCTTTAATGCATATTTTTCCCTGTTCCTGTTTAGAACGATTAAAAACTCTTGATTATTTTCACTTGTGCAGAAAGAGAATGATCAATAGACCTAAGCCATTATCTTCTGAAGATGTGGATGCAATCTTCAGACAAGCAAAAGAAGAACAAGAAAAAACTGACCAAGCTTTTGAGGAAGAAGAGAAAAAAGCTGCTCTAATAGCTGGGATTCGTAATACAGAATCAGAACCCCATGATGTTTTGAATGCTATTGTTGATACTAAATCTAAAAGGAGGAATAGGAAAACTTCTGACCAGGTCACAGGCACAAATGCCTCTTCTATTCGAAACAAATATAAACTCTTTGTGCCAGGTGCCACTGTTCTTGTTGTATCTGGAACCTTTTCAGGGTTTACAGGCACTCTCAAGAAGTTCAATCGAAAAACTAAAATGGTTAGCTTCTTCCTTGGCAAGTTTAAATTGGCATAGCAATTTCTGTTCAGGACATACATGTGATTAAAATTGCTAGAATGCTGTTATGAAATAAAACTGACTATGCAAGCTGTAAATAACATGTCAATTTGTGGGTCAAATAGTTATGTCAAAAAAATTTCGCACTTGTTTGTAGACTTATATAGCCTTCTTCATGCAGGCCACTGTGCATTTCACTCTGTTTGGGAAAGAAAACATAGCAGACATAGATGTTAATGAAATTGATCTAGAGACAAATCATGGCCGGTAGGGTTTTCTCCCGTGATGGTATAATTCACGCGTTTGGCGGTAATCATAAAACATTTGTATCTCCATATCTTTGAATTAGTGGTATCTAGAAAAAAAAAAAGCTTTGAGGAGTTGCACACTGAATCACGCGTTAGGCCTTTTCCATTTGCAGATGAAGCTGGGTTATTTCTATGGAAATATAAATGCATCTTATATCTGACCAGTGCTTGCTTGTGTATTATGAGTCTGAAGAAGTGAAGGAATTTGCTGTTAGTAGCTTAGCAGGACACATACTGGTGCTTCATTCCCAAGATTGAAATCTATGTCTATGCACTAGAGGCCAAAAATTTGAGGTTTGTAATTGCATTATGGTGTTTGCTAATCTACATTTCACAAATGATTCCCTCTGGCTCGCAAAAAAGATTCATAATTTTATATCTTGAATGTAGTGATTATTAAGTTGAAAAACATGAGTTGGATTTGTACTACTTTAAATAAAAACAAATTAGGATGACATGACCTAGTTTCCTTATGTGCATGTTACTTTAATTATTTTTGGAAAAACAATAAAAGTGATTATTCCCAGTTCTGATTTCTGAATCTTGGCAATGCCTTAGGTTTAGTGCCATTTCTAATCAAGTTGGTGTCAAATTGTAATACCAGATATAATGTATTAGATCTGTTGCCATTAACATTTGTTGGTTTTTTTCTCACAAATTATCGAAAGTAACATATTCTCATTTGCATAAAGATAAGTTGCATTTTTCCCAACGTTTTAAGTTGCTTTTTTACCAAGTCAATAGTTATTGGAATGTTGGTTGTTAGAAGTCATTTCTACTGATTCTATGAGAAGAAGAACAATGTATCAAGGCATCTCTTGAATCTATTACCCTTGATTGATAATGTTATCATTTATCCATGTATTGAATCACTCTAGTATATGGTTCAGTTGTTTGATCTCTTACCTCAGTTTTAATTTCTGTTTAGAAAAAAATATCATCCACTAAATCACTTTACAGAATTATCAAATCAACTCTTGATAATGACAATTAAAATTTATAAAGTTTAAACTTTTTAATTTGATTGTTTGATGTACACCTGTATGATTCTTTTTACATTGAATTCAAAACTTTTAGCAGATCTAATATATGCATTCTTCTACCAAACATTAGCGACTACACGTTGAAGTAAAAGGCATTGTGTGATTGGGAGAAAAGACTTTGACCAATCAGATTTCTTTTGACAGATATTAGTTATTATGGGTCTGCTTATTCAATGCTGCTAAAATGTCATTTTTTTGTTTAAATTATAAAATTCTAATTTTTTTTTGAAGAAATAAAAACTGAAACAAATGTGACTACACATTTCAAAGGTGCAGTTGAGGATTCTTCATGCTCTATGTTGTGTAGAAATCACGTTTAATGATATCAATCAACCAGTAAACTTATTGAATAAATAAGAATGTTTGCTGCATCAATAAATTTATTAAACTACTGATTGAAACTTTGCATGATAACTGTTTGGAACTAAAATGTGTACAGAATCTTCAACAAGAAATGGCTTCCTATCACAAACCAAGAAACAAATACTAGTGTTAGATGAACTAAACTTCAAGGTGAATGAAAGAAAATTCAAGAACTAGTAAATACCTTTCACAGTTGTTGGCAGCATGCTGTACGGCTTTTATCTGTTCATTGTAAACAGTTATGAAACTGAAACAGAGAAAGGGTAAATAAATAGTTTAACTGAATCATAGGAAGAGATTCATCCGAGTTGCTCTGTAAGTGTTTTCAACAATTGTTGTCATGTGTCCTTTTCTTATGTCCTTTTGTATCTCAGGTTGGTTTCTTACTAAAAAAGTTCATGTTGAATTAGGACTTATGACCCAAAAAGAAGAGGAAGTTAAGTGGACCAGTGTAGAAGTTTAACTGAACTTATTCAAGACTTCAAGAGTCACTAATTCTCTCAACAAAACTTGCTTCTTAGCTATAGCATATTTCGACCATTATTCTTAGCTTCTCCTTACAATTACTCAACGTTTAAATATATAACAAATATTAAATAAAGTATAAATTTGAAATTCTTTATAAATTCCTTATTACATGCTTTCATTAAATATTTTTAAAATTTTAGCATGAAACAATTTTTTTATGCAGCTTAAACCAAGGATTTGGTTCACAAAAGTAGTCCAGTTTGAAATTTTAATTGTACTCCACTGAACTTAAACGAGTTTAGTTTGTTGGGATCATTTTTCAATTTATTAAGTGAACTATTTTCCAGTTAAGTTTTTTAACAATTTAGTTCATGTCAATATTTTTTTATAAATCATATTGAAAACTGAACAAATAAACTCATATGGTATCATTTTACTGAAACTTTCACATGTCTGTCTTAAATAAATAAAAGGGTGGTGCAAATTTAAAAGTTTTAAAATCTGGAATTCCTCAATAATTGAAGACTTTAAGATAGACATTATTAAAAATGTACAAAATCTCTTCAAGAGTGACATAATACTATAAAGTAACCAGCAACTAATTAATTTAGTAATAAGAACCAGTGATTAATAATCGATCCGTCCATCTTACACATTCTCTAATAACAAGTTTAACAGCTAATGTGACAATATTTGTTTGGATCCATTTAACTAATTAATTTTTGGAGTTGGACTTGAAGAGTTCAACTCATTAGATTATTTAATTGGTCATATTTTATTCAAAAAAAAAAAGCTCGATGATGATTTTGGTTTGAAGTTGCGATAATAAATGAGAATTTCTTTTTTTTTCTTTTAATTTTTTAGTGGATTAATGAATCATTTGACTTGTTAATAACAAATTTTTCTTACACCTCTCTACCTTCTCGCACACTTTTATATTTTTCTTTAATTCCACCAATATCCTTCAAAGTATCTTTCAAAGAGTTGTAATGCATTCTTCTTAATCTTCTAAGTAGTGGAGGTAGTGGTTGTTTACGTTGGTGGTTGATGTAAGTTTTGTGGTGTTTTGATTGATCGTTTGTTTATTCTTTTTAGAAACTACAAACCCAGAAAAAAAATTTATCAAAGTTTAAAAATGAAGTACAAAACTAAAAAGAAAATTATCTTCGCATTGAAAAACGTCAAATACTACGAATCTTCTCGTCAACCTTCTTACACACTCGAATGATGAAACTATTCTCTCAAATGCTGAAAAATCCTAAACTCTTATATTCCAGTTTTGAAGTAGATCTGGAAACTATTTCTCACAAGGGACAAAGGAAAATTAAAAGGTCAACGGTATGTTTGTGAGATTCAAGCATGAAGCTCTTAGCAGTGAGCACTAAAGAAAAGGAGTCTATGTTTGATTTTTGAAGCAAAATAAACCCTAATTTTGAGGTAATGTCGTACAACATCTTAATAGCTTGCATAAGGGAAAATAGTACAAATGTTCCTCTTAGGTGTAACTCTTCTTATCAACCATTTGAATTCATTAATGTTTCCATGGCTTTATGCTAAATTTTGTAAAGTAGTTTACATCTAACGAATTGCTTGTTGGGAGAAAGTTATATTAATATTCATGTGTTTATTATATACCATGACATATAAGATAAATGATAAATACTTTCACTATCATACATAATGTCTTCTACTCACTTTTTTGGTACTCATATAAAGTTATATCTCATGCACTCATGTTTATATATGAACATTTTATACATCAAACTATATATTTATAAATTATTCGATAATAATCCGATTGTAGATGACACGATACAAAATAAATTTAAGTCTAATTCATTCTCAAATAACCAAGAAATGTTCTAAGAGACAAACCATAACAAATATTTGAAACACCAAACTCGCAAAAGGTACTGTAATTTTAAAAATGAAAAATAGAAAAAATGAAAACTAATTTTAAAAAACTAAATAAGTCTAAAAGGAAAACGAATAGGGAAAAAAAGAGGAATGAAACTTCAATTGAAGATAAAAATCAGAAAAGTTGAAGATGGTTTTCTAGAACAGGAAAAAAAGTGTGTGCTTTGAAATTAAACTAGTTTAAGTATAGTGTGTGAAAAAACGTGTGAAAGATTACCTTCAAAACAATATGAAAAATTTAAAAATATAGTGGGAAATTTAAAATTTTGTTGTTATTTAAAAACTATCGAAACTTATCAAAAGGTTCATCATTTTTTTACTACGCATGTCTTACTGAATATTATTATATTATAATATTCATTTAAAAAATTCTGTTAAAAATATTTTTTTAGTACATTAATCATTATTATATAATATTAAGTATAAAAAATTTAATTTTATTAATGATAAATTATATAAAG
>Ga0123341_1000745_pt1 | contig 21916 bp, 13 predicted proteins | sample Turbeapinknodule_FD_89959 | JGI IMG/M metagenome (GOLD analysis project Ga0123341, IMG submission 89959) | Root nodule microbial communities of legume samples collected from Mexico - Turtle bean Mexico pink nodule | ecosystem: Host-associated > Plants > Roots > Nodule | place: Mexico: Nepantla...
CTATTCTAATTTGAAAAATAATATATATATATATATATAATAATAATAATAATACTATATTTAAATTTTATTATAAAAAAAAATTAAGGTCTCACTATTACATTTAGCATTTGATGAAATATTGAAATTTAAATCTAAATAATCTATGCATTTTAGACAGACAAAAAATCATTATTAAATGTTAAAAAACCATTATCGAATTTTGTGAAGGTGTAATATATTATGGATTGAGGTAGTTTCTTCCTCAACCTCTATGTCTTTCTTCTTGCACCTCATACTTCAAAAAGTACTCAAATTGCCCTTTGACATTTTTCATTGAATGTTTTTTCTTTAATTTCGGAATGTGGAATTCAGAGACTTCCCAGATTATAGAATCTGAAAGTTAAAATTTGTATTCTGAATTGTAAAATATTCCAGATTACACAGTGTAGAATATAAATTTGTATTCTAGATTATAGAATTTGGAACGCATAATTTTAGAATTGTTTAGAATATGAGACTGCAAGACGAAATTATGGGGATATAGAAAAAAAGTTTAAAATTTTCAAATATGTGGGTTATGCGGGTCAACTAGCCACACCCCGCACTTGGCCCGCACGGGCTGCGAATTATGCGGGCAGGCCTAAGCGGGCCAGTGGGTTGAAATAGACAACTTGTCCCACATTTTTTCTCAGTGGGTTGTGGGTCTGCTTGTCTTACTTTGCCATCCGTATAAAGTATTTCAAAGTGTATCCCTGAAATTTAAAATATATACATATGATAAAACAAAATATAAAATAAAATTCTTCATCAACTCATAATGAAGTTCTATCACCTGAAATATTATATGCTCTCGTGTAATACACGATCTTCACATATAAAAACAAAACACAATAACATAAACAACATGGTAAACTAGTTATTTTTAAAACATCTAATGTAAATGTAACTTTAAAGAACAAACATCAATTTATCAATTCTCATACATTTTTCAAAGCAATCTAGTGTCTATAATAATTCATAATTCATATTTCTCATGTCAAACTTCTACTGACTAGCATACATAGACACTTCACTCTACTTCTGAAAGACTCGTGCATTGACTTAGACTCAAAGATCTCGTTTGTCATACTACCTCACCGTGAAATTCACACAGTTATACGCATAATAATCTCAATATCATATCACCTCTTATGACAGGGTTAATTCATGTTACCTGCAAGATCATATTGTATTTCAAACCGCAAACAAAATCATATGAATCTCCTTCAACTATCAACACCTGATAATTTTCATCTATATTATTCCAATATACCAGGAGAGTCATGATACCTCCTCTAGATGAATCCCTAGTCAATGTACCTCCTAACAATCTCAACATGATATTTCCTTTCTTGAAAATACGGTCTCTATCACATTTTTCATATCTCATATCACATCTAATCAAACCATTAAATCACACCAAAACTTAGCATTCAATCAAATCAAAGTTTATTCAAGAAAACACATAAATACATAAACTAAAAGATTTTCAATTAAATATATAATTAAAATTTCACATATAATTTAATTAAAACAATAAAATAGAAATGAATCAGTCTTTTAAAAGTAAAAATAAAAATTAGTTTTTTTTAGCTTGAGAGAAAATAGGCATCGTCTAAGCAAAAATTTGTCGCTTGAGCGAAAATAAACCTGATAGAACCCCAAAATTTACCCAATTTTTGCTTGAGCGAGAACCCTTCTTTTTTCACTCTATTTTCACTTGAGGAAAAATAGGTCTGTGAGCAACCCAAAATTCACTATCTCATTCTAGCTTGAACAAGGATCTTTCACTTGAACGAAAATCACTCGCTTAAGTGAAAAATACATACTAAAAGTTCATAAAAACTTATTCCCTTAATATTTTCACCAAAAAATTACATTCAAACCTCTATTTCATAAAACCTATCATATCAAAATAACATCACTTTGTTAAGAGTATTAGAGGTACTCTCATTTAGCTCTTATATCAACCTATATACTTAATTAATCATCAATTTCAATCAAATAACAAAATTCAAACAACTATTCATCAATTTTTACATTTCAAATGATTCATAATACCATTCAAACACATTCAAAAAAAATTATTCAAATCACAATCAACTTGTAAGTTTACCAAATCATCAAAATCTATCTTCTCAATACTTTTACTTTCAATCTCAAACAAAACACATTAATTAAAAAAAAATATTGGTTATGGTGTATTTTTTTATTTGAAGCTGAACAAAACCAAGACAGTGATTTTTTAGTTTGACACCGAAATAAAGGTAAGAGTTTAAGATGTTTTTAAAATTGAAGCAAATGGTTAAATCTATTTTTCCAGCACATATTATATACATTGTTTTGGACTTGAATGCATGTATACATGTTTACATTGTTGTTCTTGTCTTTATAATAATTTTTTTTATCTCATTTATACTAACCTGTTTTTGTGAGTTTAAGTGTCAACTGTGTTTGAATATAGTTTGTGGTTCTTGCATTGTTTTGGAGTTAGATGATTCTAAATCTTTTAATATAAGTATATTTTAACTAAGATTTGTATGGTGCTATATTCATTAAGTTGCTAATGTGTTAACTTTCTGATAATATAATTTATGCTTCTTAAACTTCTACTATATGTTTATTTTGTTTTACAAGAATTTGTATGGAGGTATAATCATTGACTTGCTAATTGCTAACCGTGTTTGAAAAAAAGTGTGATTCTTGCATGATTATGTTTTCATTATTTTAGTAAGCTTTTATTGTGGTAGTGTTTATATCATGAGACTCAATTTTCTTGGGTTGTTTTTTACATTATCATACTTTTATCAATTTCTTAGTGCATATATACATGTTTTAGAATTGGATGCATATATACATATATAGTTTGTTCTTGCCCTTATTGAAACTTTTGTTGTATTTTTTATACTAACATGTTTTTGTGAGTTTAGGTGCCAACAGTGTTGGAATATAATTTGTATTCTTACATTGTTTTGAACTTTGAAGGTTTTGAATCTTTTAATAGAAGTTTATTTTGCTTTGCTGCAATTTGTGATTATGTTTATATAAACATGGTCAAGAAGTTTGATCTTATAAAAGAAGGCATATAATATCTTTATACTCACTTTCTTTCAAATCAATTTGTGATTCATGCATTCTTTGAATTTTTTAATATAGGTTTATTTTGTTTTAAATATGTATCAGTAATGTATTTACAATGTTGTTGTATTTACTTGGACTATTGTGGTTGTGTTTATATTAACCTATATTTGTTTGTTTGAGACAAAAACATAGATAAGAGTTGTGATCTTTATAAAATTGAAGCAGGAGGCAAGAACAAATGTGTTAACTATCTTTTAATGCAGTTTGTGATTCTTTATCTATTTGTGAAAAATAGGAAAAAAAACATAAGAAAATTTTCATAGATATCGTTTGAAAAAGGTCATTTAGACAATAGTTTTATATAACAAGTATCAGACACTACTTCAAACTTCTAACATATTTACTTAAGTAAGTCATTTTTCAAATTTAGTTTAACAGTTATTCTCCCTCTTGAATTAACACAAATGATAATAACATGCAAAGTAAAATAGATAAGGAGAGAAGAAATACACATTATATTTCATAGCAAACGACATTCAGTTCTCAATCAACATATTAAGGTTCACTTGGCAAACTAATGTTGCAATGTACAATCGAGTATTATTTGGGATCTTAGCCACTCTTGGCTAACCCCTTGAGTATTCTTTGGGATTATAGTCACTCGTGACTAACCCATTGAATATTCTTTGACACTTAGTCACTCCTAGATAAACTGAGTACTCCTTCGAATTGGTTGACCTCGTAAGATTATTCTTTCAGCAAGCCACTTTTGACTCAATCCAAGTATTCTTTCAACAAGCCATTTTTGACTCAATCCAAGTATCTTTTTTAATAAGTCACTCATGGTTCAATGAGTGTTCTTTGTTGAACAACCAATTTTGGATAACATAAAACAATATGTAAGGCATGATCAATAGATCACTTGGTTTTGCCTACTAGGGAAAGATTGCGTCTTTCGACGATTATAAGGTTGAAGAGGTGTTTCCTAATTTGCTAGATGAACATTTATAGTGTTCTTTATGAAACTTTTGAGAGGCACAAAATATTTGGGCAACATTTCAACATAGTGCAATGTCCTTTCTACAATTCTTCTTCTTGAAAGATGTTGGAAGAATATAATCATTGCAAATTAATTTCTGGTCGTTGAGCAGCTTCACTCACTTGAATGTCCTTTCTGTGTCTAACAAACTTGATAGTGGATAATGCATTAAATGCATTCCATCCAATGTTAATTGTTCTTCTTCTTTGCATAACATCTTAGATAGCTAATAGTACTTACATTCAACTTTAGTCAATGATCCATGGACTTTGACACTCCATGATATGATATGAGAAATCCAAGATTTTGACAAAATATAATGAATGAAAGATTGTGCTTAGCTACCAAATTTTAACATGAGATATTTCTGATATTCCTCATTAATAAATTGTGGTTCGACCTTATAAGATTGAAAGATGTTTGTTGTCGTGTTAGGAAAACCATGTAAGGAAAATCAATTATTTGGAGTTGTGGCCAATTCTCCTACAAAAGAAGCATTGAGGACATTTGCACCCACTGCATAAATGAAAGCCTACTGAAATAGACATCCATCAATAAAAAAAATTACAATAACCAACTAAGACAACAACAGTGGTTGATGGTCACAGAAGGTGACAAAAGGCGACAAGCGGCAACCGACGACAACAACCAATGGTAAATATACCGAACAACATATACGTATAACCGCTTTCTACAAAAATTCCTAGATTTTAGGGTTTTTTAGTTAGATGGATATTATTCTATTTAGGTGTGCCAAGAAAGAGACGACTAAGTAACTATACTTCAAGAAAGTTGTAGACAAATCTATAACGGCTCCACGAAAATAGGGATAGGGAAACTTCACGAAGAGGAGTGGGGTTAGAATTATAAAAAAAAAACTGCCCCCACGGTGAAGGGGGGATTTTAGAACGCGAAGGAGAGATACAAGAAAACTAAACACTTTAACGTTTTCATCGACTTGATCATCGTAACGTATAAAGAGAATTTTTTTAGGCATTCGATCAAAGGTTTGGTAAGAAGATTTGGTGTCCACCGTAGGACAGGTAAAACTAATCATGTCAACCACAAAAACACTTAGAACACCAGTTACCAAAAGACATGGAGGATGCTCGCCAACAAACGTATGAAAAGGAAGAAGAGCCTTTCTTCCAACAAATCATTGAAACTATGCAGGCCCTCAAGCACGACAACGAGGAAGTGAACCGAAAAGCTCAGAAATTTCAAAAGGAGTGGGATCGTCTACATGAAGAGGCACGGGCTAATCGTGATGAATCCTGAGCTAATCAAGATCAATTTTAGAAAGAGGTAGATCGCTTCAGAAGGTTGATGGAGGACATAGTTTGGATGAATGAAGAGCTACAAAAAGCAAATGAGGGGTTGCAAAGAACCATGCATAGACAAGTGAGAAGGAACATGCGGACTCGTTCTCCCAACATGTCAGCAAGAGATAACCCCCTAGCGTTTTCACGGGCAATTATGGAGGAACTGATTCCGCCCCATTTCATCACACAAAAAATCACTCCTTTCTCCGGAGTGGCAGACCCAGAAGGACACCTAAAAGCCTTATGAGCCTAAATAGGGCGGGTCGGACGCAATGCGCTGCAAAATATTTGTGGGAACGCTCACAGGAATGACCCTTCAATAGTTCAGCGGGTTCCCGATGGGAGTGTTACGTCATTTCACGAGTTTTCCAAGGTATTCAAGGAGCAGCTCTCGACCAACAAGGTCGAGCCCCCCAGGCTGACGAATCTTTTGGACGTGAGGCAGCGAGATGGAGACTCTTTTAAAGAGTACCTTAACCATTTTTATGTGGTCTTGGTACACTTATAGAACTCGAACGAAGAGATGGTTGTGGATGCATTGGTGAAAGGACTTCGTGCTAGTCCCTTTAGCGACTCCTTGCTCCAAAACTGAGTTGAGTTAATGGCAGAGGTGCATGAACAGGCGACGATTCACTTTAAGGTGGAGGAGGCGATCAGGAGGAAGAGGGTCAACAAGCTAAAAAAACAAGGAATGTATAAGGAGAGCACATGCAGTCATTCAAAAAATATTGACACGTCCTCTAGAGGGCGAGCACGTAACCTACGTGGCTAAAAGGAGTGAAGTGAGAGAATAACGACCCAAACACGACTTGCCCCCACCTTACTTCAACACAACATTCAAGTCGCTATTAACTAAGGAAGATGTTGTGAATAAGCTACAATTCTCGAAGAAGACAGATCGCAGATTGGGGGCAAGAAAGGACACTTGGTGTGAGTTTCATCGAGCTCACGACCATGACACCGAAAGGTGCTTGGCTCTAAAGTATCAGCTCGCCAAGCTGGTTACAAAGGGGTTTTTGGTGAAATATCTACAAGATCTTAATATTGATCAAAAGGGTGAGGACCAGCCACGAGAGCACAACCATGAGACTCCCATATTTGGTGATTTTAACACTATAGTCGATGGTTTTTCAGGAGTGGGCTACTCTTCATCGAGTCAGAATCGTTATTCCAGCTCAGTTTTATCTTTGGAAACTCGGGTATTTCCTACTGTCCCTTCTCTCTTTTCTACTTCTGCAAATTTGGAGGATGTATACTCTCATGAAGACGACCATGTGGTGTTATCATTTATTATGATGGGGCTCAAAGTGCACTAGGTATTGATTGATTAACCAACGAAACTCAGTTGAAATAATGTTTTGGAACTCTTACATGGGACTCCAGATCCCCTCCAACCAGCTCAGACCGTTCGATGAATGCCTTATCGCTTTTACAAGAGATCAGGTTGAAGTTCGTGGATACCCGGAGCTACGCACCACCACCCCAGATGGTGAAGTAGCAACCACTAACTATCAAGTACATAGTTATTAATGAACCTTCATCCTACAAATTACTTCTCGGACGCCCGTCGTTGAAAAATTTGGGAGTGGCAGTGTCTAAGTCACACCTAAAACTAAAATTGCCTTCACCAGAGGGCAAGTTCATCAGAATGAAGGTGGAGTAGAAAATAGCTCGAAAATGTAATGAAAATAGCTTGAGAAGCCGGCACGAAACATATACAATTACAAATTTCACGGGAAAGACAAAGACGAAGACCAATTATGAAAGGCGACTCAAGATAGTAGGAGAGGTTAGCGAAATCGAGATCAATGGAAAGATTTTCAAACTAGGCGCGACGTTGTACGAGGAGTTGGAGAACAAATTGAAGGAAGTCCTACAAATGAACATGAACGCTTTTATGTGGTTGATTGCTGATATGCCCAGAATTAACTCTGACTTCTTCTGTCATCGCCTAAACCTGGAAGTCGGTAAGAAGCTAATTGCAGAAAGACATCGAAAGCACAACAAAGAAAAAAACAAGGGATAAAGGACGCGGTGGTTAATGGTGGTTTCACGACAGGGATAAGGGAGTAGGGAGGCAACAAAAGTATCGAGTAAAGAAAAGTGAGCATAAAAGTGGGAAACCACTCGTTCGAAGAAGAAGATGAAACGGTCGACCAAAGGCTTATCGATGTTTGACACGTGTAAAGTAACAACCATGATCGATGGTCTCGATTAGATTATGTCCTATCATGGGTCAAAATGGTAAATCCCTAATGAACAAAGAAGAGAAAATGTCCATTTGAATAAACCAATCAATGCAATGCAAGACTCGTGTAAAGGAGCATTTATGGTTGATGGCCCGAAAAGCTTATGTCTTGTTAAGATATGCTTGGGATGTGTGTAATAACCACCATTTGGCGCGAAGGGCCTTTTTGTGTCTGCATGCATAACCTTTTCGCCCAACTCCGCTCGACTAGAGGTTAAGGGGTTTTGTAGTGTTCGTTCAGTTTGGTTTGGTAATCGATTTATTATTATACTATAATGTGATGCATCACTTCGGTAAATATACTGAACAACATATAGTGTATAACCGTTTTCTACTAAAATGCTTAGATTTTAGGGTTTTTTAGTTAGACGAATATTATTCTATTTAGTTGTGCCAAGAAAGAGACAACTAAGTAACTATACTTCAAGGAAGTTATGGACGAATTTATAACGGCTCCATGAAAATAGGGACAGGACAACTTCACGAAGAGAAGTGAGGTTGGCATTATAAAAAGAAAACAGACCCCCACAATGAAGGGGGATTTTATAACGCAAAGGATAGATACAAGAAAACTAAACACTTTATGTTTTCATCAACTTGATCATCGCAACGTATAAAGAGAATTTTTCTAGACATCAAAGGTTCAACGAGAACAACGACATTTGCACCCACTGTATAAATGAAGGCCTGTTGAAATAGACATCCATCAATAAACAAAATTACAACAACCAACTAAACAACAACAGTTGTTGATGGCAGTAGAAGGCGATGAAAGGCGACAAGCGGCAGCCGACGACGACAAACAATGGTAGATAACGACAAACAACAATAAAATACAATAGAATCAATATATCTTAATGAAACAAACTAGACTCAATGTTTGTCATACGACAACAATGGAGATGATAGAGGAAGGTAGTGGACAATCGCAAAACAAGCGAACTATTCTGATACCAACTTGAGATGAATACAAAATAATAAAAATGAAATAGAGAGCTTGAATTTCCTGTCTAGGGTTCTCATATTTATAATGATATTAGAAGTTTATACACAATGAGAATGAAAGGAAAGGGGAAAAAAATGTCTCACCGAGAAACTAGGTACAACACAAAGCACATAACTAACCTTTCAATAAAGTTTATTTAAGATAACTTATTTTAACAATGACTGAATATGTTGAAATAAAATTGCAGTTACCTACATACAAAATTGACTAGGATTTTATCATTATATATCTCACCACCACAAAAATTAAAATCTATGATTTGCAATGAATGACCAGTGCTCACCTATGAAGCTCGGACACGGCAGAAAGGTGTATTTTTGCATTTCCAACACACCACCGACACAGACACGCAACGAAGGAGTGCACGATACGGTGTCGAACACATCTTTGTGGGCCATACACAACCCTGTTTCTGGACAAGCCAGAGAGACACATTCTACTCCTTGGACACGTCGGAGAGGACACGATCCACTCCTTGAACACGCTTTCCACACAAAATCTCAAACAAATCATTTTAATAAAAAATTATATGAAAATTTAAAGGAAATTCATTATAATTTACGAGAAGAAGAGAAGAAATTAGGAACAAATAATATATTTTTTTCTTAAAAAAAATTATAATCTAAAAAAATATATTATAAATCATATAGAAAATACAAAAACAAAGAACAAAATAGTTGCACTCTATAAGAACCTAAGTTGGAACGCGAGGAGAGTAGAATTGTGGTGTGGCGGTAAAGGTTGTTGAGTGTCAGGTTCACAGAAGAAGGAGAAGAAAAAAGGAAGAAGAAAGAATACATAAGAAACTAAGTCTTTGGAGAGGTAAGCATGTTAATGCTTTTTGTTTTATATTGATTGCACATGGCCCAATATTAATGCTTTTTTGTTTTCCATTGAATGCATACACTACCAATTCTCAGAGCACGGTCTTAAGGCATACACTACCAATTATTAATATTTAATGACTTCGACTCATTAAAGTTTCTTTCTTTTGCTTCAACCATAGTCATGCTAAAAAGGTTTAGAAGTTTGAAGAAAGGACTCCAAGAGATAGTTATTGAGGATGAATGGTCTTCTTACAAAGAGGATAATGTGGATAGTGCACAATTTGTGAAAGAAACTTTTTGACTGATAATTGGTGGATGAAGGTTGATTACATACTTGTTTTTACTTCCCCTATTTATGATGTTCTCACAAAAACAGATACGGATATGGCTACTCTTCATTTAGTATACAAAATGTGGGATTCAATGATTGAAAATGTGAGAAAGGTGATATACCAACATGAAAGAAAGATAAAAGTTAAACATTCATCATTTTTTAGGGTAGTAAACTTAATATTAATTGATCGTTGGACTAAGAGTAGCACATCTCTTCGTTGTCTTGCTCATTCTTTAAATCCAAGGTAATACAATATAATTAAATTATTTTATAATAATCTTTTATTGAGTACATAATATTATGTTAATTTATGTTTATATATTTTTAGATATTATAATCATGAATGGTTAAATGAAGATTCACAAAGACCTGCCCCACATCAAGATAAGGAACTTACTCAGTTAAGGAAAAATGTTTTAAGAGGTACTTTGACGATGCGGATGTAAGGAGACACGTAAATATAGAGTTCGCAAACTTTTCAGATGAAAGAGAAGATTTTGTCGATGTTGACTCTTTAAGGGATAGAAGCAAAATCATGGTGGATTGTTCATGGAGCTCATGCACCAACACTTCAAAATAAAGCTCTTAAACTACTTGGACAACCATGTTCTTCTTGTTGTGAGAGGAATTAGAGTACTTACTCCTTTATAGATTCTTTAAAAAGAAATAAGATGACACCTAAAACAAAGAATCTAGTATTTGTCTGTAGTAATCTTCATCTTCTCTCAAAAAATTCCTCAAATTACAAAGAGAAAAATAAATTATGAAATATTGCAGGAGATGACTTTTCATTGGATGACAATGAAATTTTTGATATTGCTAACTTATCTCTTGATGAATATTGTATTTTTTAATGAAGATACACAAATGTAAAAGTCAAACATTATAGTTTACATACGTACATGTTTTTTAAACTATTTTTATAAATGTTTCTATTTGATTTTTCTATATAACAAAATATATTACTATATATAGTTGTGTCCCGTGTCTTATAATTTTTAATTTAATCATATCTTTGTGTCTGTATATCTTTGTGTTTGTGTTCTTATCGGTGTATATACTTTATAGGTGCTGACTAAAATAAGGGGACAACATAATCTTCACAACTAGGAAAGACCATAATTGTGCAATGTAAAACTGCGTTATATCTTACATCTCGAGTGCTTTAAAGAAATATAGCACAAATGGTTTTATTAAAATTTTGGTTCTTGATAGAGCTGAATGGGAATTAACCAAACCATGTAGCCGAGTTGAACCAACCTGTTTTCTTCTACATCTCGACTCTGACTTTTTCAACCAAACTTTTCTTGACAAGTCCTCTGGTGTGCAATTCATTCAACAACTTCGAAGCTTCATCGGCCAACCCTTCATTTATAATGCCTTCTACAAGAACAGAATATGTAGCCTCAGTAGGTTTACATCCTTTTGCCACCATATCGACCAGAAAATCTATGGCACGACTGGTTTGCTGAGCCTTACATAATCCCATCATTATTGAGTTGTAAATGAATACATTTGGTCTGATGCCAAACCTTTTCATGTAATGGAAAAATTTGATCGCTTCATGAACCTTTCCTTCACGACTTAGGCCTCCTACTACTGAAGTGCAAGTAATTGGATCAGGCTTAAGAACCTTACTGCACATCTCTTCCAAAAGCTCTACAGCAAGTTTGGCTTTCCCCATCTTCAGAAGCCCGTCAATGATTATATTATAAGTAATAATATCAGGTTTAAGACCTATTCTGCTCATCTCTTCAAAGAGTTCCACGGCACACTCGATTTTTCCAACCTTCAAAAGCCCATCAATCACTGTATTATACGTAACAAGAGAAGGAGAGCACCCTTTGGAACATAGCTGCCTCAGTATCTCAACTGCATCATCTGTCTTCCCATCTTTGCATAGTGCAGTTAGCAAAATATTATAGGTCACTATATCTGGGTAACAACCCCTAGATACCATTATTTCCAAGTACTCTATTGCTCTATCAATACCTTTTTCATTACAAAACCCTTGAATCAATGGATTGTAACTTCTGGAATTAGGAGTATGACCATGCTTTGGCATCATCTCCAAGACATTAAGGGCTTTACCTAGTAAGCCTTTTTGGCACAAGAAATTGATCAAGATATTGAAAGTAACAACACTGGGGAAACACCCTTTACGAAGCATGTTAGCCAATAGTTTCATAGCATCCATCCATCTTCCACGGCTACACAAGCTACGCAAGACAATATTATGGGAAATCACATCAGGCTGACAACCATAGGATGGTAATTTGTTTAAAAATCTAATTGCTTCATCCAACCTACCTTCATTGCAAATCCCTTTTATAAGAACATTATATGCAATCACATCAGGTTTGCATCCTTTTCTCCTCATCTCATTGAACAGTTTCATTGCCTGACCAACTCCACTTTCTTTACAAGTTGCATCAATCAATACAGTGAACGTAACTATATCTGGGTAGCACTTGCTTTGCATCTGTCTGTCAAGTACTTGCATGGCTTGCTTCAATTTCCCTCTATCACACAAACAACACAAAATTGCATCGTATGTAGTAGCATTTGGAGCAACACTCATGTGATCCAAAATCCGCAAGGCTTCCTCTGTGTTCCCTAATTTGCAATAACTACTGATCAAAACATTGTAACAGGTTACATCAATAACAGCTCGAGACTCCTCCAGAATTCCCATGATTCGAGTTGCATTCTTAGGCCTGCCAATCTTGCAAAACCCACGGATTAAAGAAGTGCAAGCAATGACATCAGGGATATTACCTTTATTAGTCATATACTCAAGAAACTTAGAACTTTCCTCCAATTGCCCATTTCTAATCAACCTACGGAGATGACAAATCTCTGAGTCCTCAAAATTCAGGGAAGTATTGACCCTTGCTGAGGACTCCACCCCATTTAAAGCACATTTAGAGAATCTTTCAGAATGTTGCAGACTACCTTTCGAACCAGAATTTTCATATTTTGAAACAGCAAGCACGCTGCAGCCCCAATGCTTTCTAGTCCTTGTGCGATTAGGTTTTCTAAAATCAATAACCCCATCACACAGACCAAATAAGTTAAATTTGCAGGCCATATTATATACTCTCACCAAATTGAATGCAGAACCAGTGCTATATTAATCTTTCTCAGAGGAAGTGTTAATATGAGAAAAACTATGTATGTGGTACCACCAAATCCATTGCTTCACCAACTTCAAACACTTGCTACACAAACACCAAAACCACCAAATCCATTTTCACCGAACTCTCATAACCTGAAAATCCAAAATCACACATTCCATAAGTGCACTAGTTAATATACTTACAAGTTTAAGTAATAACACGCTATAAAAATGAGGCAAGCCAATAATGAAACCTTCAATAACATACATAACTGTCAATAGTCAAAAGCTAAGCATCGAAGACGACAACACAACACCTAACATAACATAAATACTTCACCCGACATATCCATTCATCAATCTGAACCTATAACAGTAAACAGTCCTACAAATCAAGTAAAAAACAAAAAATATTGCGAAATCCTAATTCATGATTACGTAGATTAAAAACATGACATTTCAGAATAGAAATCCACGATAAACCCCCTTCCCCAGGTCTCACTGCGCCCTGATCGTAGCTCCCATCAACTTAATCACACTAATGTCGAAAGAATCCCTAAAATTGTCTAATCACTTAAAAACGGGAAAATGAGAACGTGAGAAAAGTTTGAGCGAAAAATAAGAACTTAAAACTCAAACAAGAAAAGTGACGAACGTCACTGTGTTTGTAAATAGAGAAAGAAGAAAGTGAAAGATGAAATGTTAGGTTGAGAGTTTTACCCGGTGGGCGAGGGTGAAGAAGTTACTCTACGGAATGTGCGCAACGGAACGGAGGTATCAGTGGCAACGGTGTGCAATATTTAATACTGGGGTTGTGCGGCAAACAGAGGTGTTCGTGCGTACATAGGAAAAGAGAAGGAGAATAACCCCCAAGGGGTGGTAATGTAATTCAGGCCCTAGGGCACAGTGAAATCAAGAGGATAAATAAGAAAATTGTTTCTTCACGGATTTATATTTTAATAAAAAAATTTTTTTTCTATTTTTAACAGTTATAAAGTTCACATATTTTTTAACTTTTGTAATAATATAAATTACAACTCTTTTTTTTTTTGTTAAACGTAACTTTTTACCCTTAGACTTTAGATTCTATATTAGGATTAATTTATTTTAAAATATAAATGATAAATATTATTATTATATATATATGATATGTATGCAGTATATATATATATAGAAGTGTGAGAGAGATATTCTCATAATAATTTCGTTACTATATGAATACACGAAGCGTAGAAAATAAATATTAAATTTATTTAAGTTTAATATTAAAAATTAATTATGCATATTGTACCGGTATGGGCGCTCCTTAGTAGGAACACATATAACACAGATGCAATGTTAACAATCATACAGAAAACCTTTTTAATATTTTTTTTTAACTTTTCAACTTCGATAACCGAGATTAAAGTGGAAGTAGTTGAAAGAATAATTCGTAACATCGGTCAGCAATTAATGTTAAAATCAAAGTTAAAAAGTCTAATTTCTTTTACAACTAACTAATTTCAAATGTATAAAAAAATTAAAGATAATAATGCGGACAAATTCGTAAAATGTGGTTTGAGTTAATCAATGTGAAATGAGTTGATTTTATTAACATAAGGATTGGTATGTAGTGAAGTCTATATAAGAATTCTTTTCAAAATTAATAAAAAATAATTTTTTGAACAGATTTTATTATTATTTTTATTTAGATAAATTAGTTAAATAATCTCACAATATTATTCTCACGACACATACGTAGTAAAATATAGATAAAAACAATTTCAATGATTTTTTCTTTAATTTCAGAATTTGGAATATAAAGATTTTCGAGATTATACCTATAAGTTAAAATTTGTGTTTCAGATTGTACAATATTTCATATTAAACATTTTTAAATGCAAATTTGTATTTCATATTGTAGAATTTGGAATAGATAATTTTAGAATTTTTGAAAATATGAGATTGTATGAAGAAATTACGAGAGTGCAAAAAGAAAATTCTAAACTTAAGATATGCGATCTAGCTCACTTCGTCCCGTACTTGGCCCACACGGACTATGAATTACGCGGGATGGGCCTAAGCGGACCAGTGAATTAGAATAGATAGATTGTCTCACATTTTTTCTCAGTGAGTCGTGTTATCCCTCCTTTAACATCCCTATAAAAAATTCAATATAATTATTGTATCATAGCAATACATACGTGAAAAAAAAATTATATATATATATATATATTATATTATGTAATTTATTAAAAAGAAAGTATTCTATTACAATATTTTTAAATAACTATAAATCTTTAACTTTAAAAATCTACTTCCAAATTGGTGATATGTTTTTTGAATTATGTTTAGAAGAAATAGTTGAAAATTTTCAAATATATAAATTACACTATAAGTTTTAATTATGATATGAGTCTTTTATGTAAAGAGTATAATCAAATAACAATGTTTTTATTTAGACACACTACAATGAGTTGTTAGTGATTATTACAATAACAAAAACATATTAAATTGACAAAAACAACATATTAGATTTAGACAAAAAAAAATACATGTGTACTAATAAGTCTGACTTTCTTATGGTAGTATGTTCAAAGAAAAATGTCTTTGATAAAATCTTGTATACATTGTTTGTATTCATTTTATAAGAACTTTTTGATGAATTGTGTCTAATGAAATCCAAAAATATTGTTAGAATCATATGTTATAGTCAAAACATGTACAACCTATAATGTAAAAGATATCTCACATGAAACAAGAAAGATATTCGATTTTTTACTAAAGTTTAAAGGAGGAAAGTATGTACTTAGATACTCCAAACTTTAAGATAAAAATATTATAGGTTGTTTGAAACAATTCTCAGCACATTATTATAATTTATGTACAATAACATGTTCTTATTTATGATCCCTAATAGGGAAACATCCACTGTAACTAAAAATGAGCATGGAAAATTCTCAAGTCAAGGATTACCAACTCATAAAGGAGATATTTCTGTGTGACGGTCTTACAAATTAGGAAAATCTATTTGCTAGATCCTAAGTGTCCTAATAAAAAAAAAAAAAATTACAAATTACAAATAATCTTTGCTATTAATAAAAACACATATGTAATTTAAGAACATACTTTATTTGTGTATTAACTTGATCTGGTAACCAATTAATAAAAGTTTTGAAGTTTTCAAACACTCAAGTTTCACCCTTTTAAACATTTTCAGCCACCACTCTAACATAATATTTTTTTCAATAATATGAATGGTTGGTTGACCCTTTCCTTTTCGTGTTGATATCATATTTAATTAAATTATACTATATACTTAAATAAAATTAAATTTAATATCTTCTAGTAATATTTTTTGCATTTTTATTTACCGTTAATCTTTTTCTTTGAGTGACCTATTATGGACATTAAATTTAATTTTTTTATTAATTGAACAAGTTTAATTCTTGTATATTTGAATTCAAATGTAAATTCCTTTCAAAAAGGTGATAAAGAGTCATCTTTTAAGAGAACTAAAATTTTAAATGCGTACATATTTAATGAGAGACGTGTTTCCTTTAAAAATGTATATCTTTATTCATACATGTGTTTTTCTTTCAAATATGTTTATCAATATTTAAAATATACTATTAATCTTTTTACTTGTTGGAAGGAATAATGAATGATACAATACATACCAAACAAAAAGTTTTAAATTATTAATGAAGGCACTTATAGATGAATCCCTTAAAATGCCACATTTGAGTATGTATTGTACTATATAACATATAATTTTGCTTTAGTATAAGCGCATGTAGATAGAAAAGGCTTTGTGGTAACAATAATTAAGCAAAAACAAGTATTTGGTAAAGATTTTCTTCACTTACATTTACAAAGTAGCAAGGGGGAGTATTATACTCCATCTAACCAATAAGTTTTGATTTTTTTAATTAAGTCACATTTTAATTTCAACCATGAATTAAAAATAAATTTCACCTGTTTTAATCTTAACATGTGGCACAAACATGATTTAGTTAACATGATAAAATCTTTATTTAGGTTCTAATTGGGCCTTGTATTGGGCTTTGTAATCTGTTTTACTTTTCTTCTTTATTGCTTTATAAGTACACCTCCGCTTTTATTTTCTGTAACACACAAATTCATTTTAAGAATTTCAGTTTCTCATTTTGTGCCTTTTTTGTTTTCTATGTTTACACTCCTTCTTCATCTTTTCTATGTTCTCTCTCTTCACGATAGGGTTTCTTTGCCTTGCTTCTTGATTCTCATCTCCATTGGTTCCTTCTCCACTCTACTCTTGTGACGCCCTTTTAGGGTTCTTCCTCTTGTGTTGTTGATCATATTATGGTATCACAGCTCTTCAAGAAGAACTCTACTATGCACTCCGTATCTTTCTTTTCTTTTCTATTTTGCTATTGTTATTTTCTTGAATCTTTTTTGTGTTTCTCTTCTTGTAGCAATGGCGGATGAACGCACCACTTCATCTTCTCAAACGGATCAACTGACGAGTAGCTATATGAATCTTCACATAAGTAAAAACCCTGTTGCGTCGCTTGTTTCGCCAGTGTTGGATTCATCCAACTATCACTCTTGGATCTGTTCGATCATGATAACCTTGAATACCAAAAACAAAGTGGAGTTTATCATCAAAACAAACTCTAACCCAGTGAAAGATCATTCAAATTACTCAACCTGGAATAGATGTAATAATATGGTGGTTTCATGGTTAGTGCACTCTGTCTCTCTCCCTATTCAACAAATTATTATTTGGATGGATGTTGTCATGGGTATCTGGAATGATTTGAAAACCAGATACTCTCAGGGTGACTTATCTAGAATTTATGATCTTCAACTTGAGGTAGCTTTTTTAAATCAAGGGGATTTATCTGTGACTGAGTATTTCACAAAATTAAGGATCATTTGGGAAAAGTTAGATAATTTTAGGCATATCCCTATATGCACATGTTTTTTTTTTTAAATGTTCTTGTTTTGTTAGTTCTATTATAAGTCAAAGGAAATGCGAAGATCATTTTATGCAATTTTTTAGAGGCTTGAATAATATAAGGTCACGTGTTTTACTCATGGAATCCATCCCACCTATACCAAAAAAAATTTCTCTCATTTCACAACAAGAAAGGCAATTAGCAAATAACATCTATGTAAATATTTCCAATATCAATAATGCTAGTTCCAATCGGATCACCACCTCTATATTGTGTAATTTTTGTGGTAAATATGGGCATACAGAAAATGTTTGTTTTAAAAAAGGTCGGGTTCCCTAGTCAAGATAATAAATTCAACAACACTAAAAAGTTATGCACGTATAGTAATAGAAATGGTCATACTGTGGATACCTGTTACAAGAAACATGGATACCCTCCTGGGTACAAATTCTATAATAACAATAGGGCTAATCAGGTTGATAATTTGGTTGTTACTGATGGCATTCTTTGAGACTTGTCCAAAAAAGAAGAAAAATTGTGACTACCTCACAACTCATCAATATTAGATTCTTACTGATGTTTTAAGACAAAATAGCATTGAAGTTGCAGTCAATCTTGTCCAAGTGAATCAAGTGGGCTTTTTTTTTTCTGTAGATCCCAAAGCATATGAGCCATCTTCAACGGGTAAGAATTCTTTAAACTCCTTACATCATACTCAAAAAAATTGGATTGTTGATTTTGGCTTCATCTTTTCTTTGTTCTCTCTCTTGCTCACGATTAGGGTTTTTGTGCCTTTCTTCTTGATTTTCATCTTCACTGGTTCCTTCTCCATTCCACTTTTGCGACGTCCTCTTAAGGTTCTTCCTCTTTGTGTCGTTGATCGTATTATAACAAACAACAATCAAGATTAACCATGACAATCATCGCACAAATTTATACTGTAACACACATCAAATAAATATAAATAAATATTACAACAAGATAAATTAGTGAGATTTTATGGAAAAAATTTCTTGCATTAGTGCTTGAATTAGAAGATGGGAGAAAATCTGAGATAATCCATGCGAGTAATCCAAGAAATCAAGTCCCAAAACTGCACTTTTTTGCTTCTAATAATTAGTCATCTGAATTTGGGACTGTGGGAGAAATATCTATTGAAGGACTTATGTAAGAATACATATGAAAAAATGAACTTTTTAAATAATTTAAATTAGGTTATATACTAATTAAAAATAAAAGTTTGAAAAAAATATATAATTTTTTTTTAGAAATTAGGTTTAATTTTTTTTTATAAAAATCCTTATAGCGAAAATCATTGAAATATGATAAAATGAAAATAAATCATGACAAATGGAAGAGCAGGGTTGGTGATGTAATGCCTCTTCTATAAACTATTGAGAATCTCCTATAATCATTACATAAAGTGATTGTGAACCTTCCCAAGCGACCACATGAAACCATCATCTATGTAGTAAAGATTAACTAGCAATATGAACAATTTCAATCTTTCGAGACGTAAATCATCTCTACGGTGTGTTACACAAGTCCTCTAAAATACAACATAAATTGTTTAGATGGTATTGAGAAACTCAAAACTAGCAAGCAAGCTTGTAAGAGCAAATAATCCAGGAGAAGAGAAGTCAAGAGAAGAGAGGAAAGTAAATGAATATGTGTTTTGGAGGATAGTAGAAACACCTTTTTATAGGTGGAGGTAAAGTCATAGTCCCCATGACCTGCGGAAGTCCAATGACTTACAAAGGAACCCTATGACCTGCGCGGGTAAGAAACTAAAACATTTGAGTGTGGGTTATTTTTTTAGAATAGAGGTCAACGTCCATGGAGTGAATGGAATTATAGGAAGGATACGTTGCAGATCAGTTGTAGAGTGAATCGTTGAAAAGGAGGGGCACGAGAAAATCAGTTGCGGATCTTTTACAATACTTTATTTTCACAACAATCCCCCATGAATCAATCATAGATTTGAGAAACTTAACGCACAGTGTAGTTGGTATAACAAGCTATATGAATCAAACACTTAGTGTGTGTTAACATTTTATCAACACAGTACACCCCCACTATTCTTGTTGTTATTGTTGGGTTGCGCTTACTAGGTCAAGCTCGTGCCCAATATTCATAAATGCTCTAAAGTTCTTGCCAATATCTTATGCAAGTGACCCCACTCGACACTCATATAGGTGATTTCATCAAGTGCATATCATACACAACTCAAAAGGGATATGAAAATCATTAAAAAAAAATTAGAAGTTAAAATTCATTATACCACATAGAACTTAATCAAAAAGTTTACCCTCTCAATAATGTAGTATCTAGCACTTTCAGACGTTGTAAGAATGTAAAAATTTGAATTAAATCAATTTTAGTGCTAGCAGAACTAACAAATATTTTGTTTTTACCTATATGAACCTTAATTATGGGATCTCCAATCACAAATATTGGGTTTGCATCACTTGTTTGTTTGCAAGTGGCTTGAGTCTCCTTCCCCTTGATGTTTCTAAAATCCTGTTTCTCCCTAGGAGTTTCATTAGAGGATTTACTAGATTTTGTTATGACTTAACATAGTGAATGGAAATTGTTTTTTCTATTTGGCAACTGCTTTATCAAATTTGGTCTCAATTGTATATGTTTGTGCTTTCCATTATAAGTTTTGTTTTCAGTTATGAAAATTGTCGATTAGAAACCACAATGCATTGACACAAATGGAGTTAGTTTCATTCTTAATGGAATGTTTGCTAAGAATTTTTTCAACCACTCTACTTCACTTCTAACCATTTCAAGAGCAACAAACTCTCACTTCATTATTGACTACATTGAATGTACCTAATGTATAAGCAATATCTGGTCTAAAAAAATTCAATAAAAAAAATAAGCTCTCAATTACCTAGCCATATCGAGGTTGAGAAATATATTCTCCTTTGTTTTTCTTTAATTTAGAGTTAGCACCATTTGGGGTGCTTACTAGTTTAAAGTCATAATAGTCAAACTTCCTAAGAAGTTCTCAATATATTGTTCTTGGTATAGTAATATACTATTTCCCTTTCTTATAACTATAACTCCTAAAATCACTTGGTTTCACTCATGTCTTTCATTTCAAACTCTTATCCAATAAATAATTGTTTGAGAAACTATATCATTGCATGTAGCAAAAATTATCATGTCATAAACATATAAACACATAATGACACATTCACCATTTTCAAATTTAGTGTACACTCATTTATCAACATCATTAGTAGAAAAATCATCATAATGTAGAACATTATCAAGTTTGTCATGTCATTGTTTTGGTGCATGCTTTAGTCCACATAAATATTTTAAAAGTTTGTATATTTTGTTCTATTAATTAGGAACTACACAACCTTCATGTTGAGTCATAAATTTCTTCCTTTGGTTCATCATTCAGAAAGACTATATTAACACTAATTTGGTGAATAACTCATTCATGGATAAATTCTAAAGCTAAAAAAAACTCGAATAGAAGAAATTTTAGTAATTAAGGAAAACTTATCAAAGCAATTTATGTTGGGTTTTTTAGTAAAAAAATTCACTACTAAGTGATGATTATTTTACGACAAGTGTACCGAGTCAGAAGTAATAAATTGTTCCTAAGGACGAATACCGAACCCACAAGAAAAAATTCTAAAATCTCAAGTATAATATTTACTAAATATGAAAAAATGTGTTAAAGCACTACAAGAAAATCATCAAATAGAAACCAATTTTTAGAGACCAAAATAATTAGTTGTAATAATAACTAAATTAGAGACCATTTTAGAAACTAAAAAAAAAATTGGTTTCTAAATTAGTTTCTATTATTGTGAAATAGTTTCTAAATTGGTATCTAATTTGCTACAAAGGTTTTAACTATCAATTATTTAGATTCTAAATTTGATAGCAAAAATCTTAGTTCCTAATTAGATACCAATTTACAAACCATTTAACAATAATAGAAACTAATCTAGAAACCAAAAATTTATTTA
>Ga0123341_1000746_pt1 | contig 21899 bp, 11 predicted proteins | sample Turbeapinknodule_FD_89959 | JGI IMG/M metagenome (GOLD analysis project Ga0123341, IMG submission 89959) | Root nodule microbial communities of legume samples collected from Mexico - Turtle bean Mexico pink nodule | ecosystem: Host-associated > Plants > Roots > Nodule | place: Mexico: Nepantla...
CAATAAAATAATATATATATAAAATGATCACTTCAAGAGTGATCCAACCCATTTACATAGACAAAGATAACCTAGTGAAAACCATTATAATCTAACCTCAAAACGTCTGTCACATTAATACTCAAAAACTATCATTGTCATAAAACAAAAACCAGTGCAATTAGAGAGGATAAAAACAAACTAAAGGATCAATACACCAGTCAGAAAAAGAAAAACAAACAGAAGAATATTTAGTAGATATCCAAGACTAAACATTCAATTGAGCCAAAGAGAAAATCTCAGAATAATCTAGAACTCCGTCTTTAAAATTAATCTTATTCCTGTGACTCAAAATCTCACTAATCATCGCAATTCAAATATTCCTCATCCTTAATAAGATCGACTCGGAAGCATTATGCAACCAAAATTGCAAAAAATGGGAGTGAGCCTGAATGGGGGCTACCGAAGAGATGCCTAGCCAACCATAACAAAGATTCCACACCATCCATAAAATTCTACATTCAAAAAACAAATGACTTACCTCCTCTTCTTTAGTCCCATAGAAGCAACACAAAACACTTTCGACCGCAATCCCATGTCTATGTAATTCGACCTTAGTAGCAATTATATTTTCCAGAACCCTCCAAGCCATAACCTGGCCTTAATCTTCCAAAACCAATTAAACATTCTCTAAGAATCCCATAAACCGAGTTAACTGAGAATTCTTGAATTTTATTAATTTTCCAAATCCACCTATCAACTGGCACGAGTCATACACTATCTCGAAAAGTTGACAAACCTGGTCCTTCTCCCAATTAAAAAGATTTTTTTTCCATGCCAGACCACTTCCTTAGATATAGTGAAGAAATTTAACTCTAAATTAGTTTACATTGATACATTAATTTATATATACTCATTTTATATGTATATTTGATCAAAGGAAGGGAGAAGAACATTAGTATGTTGACAGAAGAAAAGATACAAAAAAATTGAACTACTGATGAGTTTGGCACCTATATGAAGTTTAAAAATCTGAAGAACATCTCAATATCTAGTATAAAGTTAAACATGAGGGAAGAGATATTAGAATAAATAAATAAATATAATGGAGAATTCAATGAGGAAAGAGAAGATATAAATTAATTTTCTTTTTCATTTAAAGCTATGAATTGTAATAACAATGTCACTGAAATTATATTAATTATCTGAGTAAATATATTAATATATTTCATTTTTCAACTTTTATTTATTTATTTTCTTATCTTATCTCATTACTTATTATATTTCTATTTCTCATTACTTATTTTTTGTCTGAATAATGCTAAACTTTTTATAACTATATCTATGGTTCCCTCTGACATTCTTTAATCTATAGGAATACATATTCTTTTTTCCAGCATACCTCTTCTAAAGTAGCTGTTGTACTCCATTACTATGGCATGCAGCAGACGCCTGCCTCCTTCTCCTCTAGGAAGGAACAGTTCTCTCCACCAAACTCTCCACATGGTAGATGTATAAGCTAATTGTTCCAAATTTTCAATTTCTAAAAATTCATTGCTGCTTTCATCTTAATTTTGTGTAATTGCATGCATCTAATTATAAGTCTATTTCTTTGACTCACTCATTTGGAATTCATTCACACAGGGGCTGATTAATTTTGAAGAATATTTTTTTATTATATTATTTAGCTTGTTACAGAGATGAATTATGGTCAGGAGATTGCCAAATAACAATTTTTGCTTCTGTAAGAGTCACAGCAGAATTTAATAAATCAATAGAAAGATGTGATCGATATTTGCCTTTTCCCCCTTTTGGTAAGGAATTTTATTGTGTAATTATTTCATGGTTCTTGCAGGAAGAGAAGCATGCCGAGGCAAAAATTGAAAACCCAGAGAAAGCATGTGGTAAGGATGGTGGAGTCAAGAAGAAGAGGACAATGTGAGTAGTAGTATATTGCATCAGCCTAATGGAGTATGAACAAGTCTTTATTTAGCAGATTTTGTTTGTTTTCATGAATTGGCTAATTGAACTTTAGTTTCAATTAGGAATATTTGCCTGTTAGGAAAATCCTAATCCGTGAGGTGATGAAAAAGTATTGATACGAAGTATAATCTTCAATGAGACAGTTGATGGATTTTATAGACTTGGAAAGTGAGAAAAAAAAAACTGATTTAACTCATATATGTATTGTGCAGGAGAAGAACAAGGTCTAAAAGGCCATGTTTGGTGCAGACTAAATCTTGGCAAGAAAATATGAAAGTGTTAAGGGTAAGGGTATATGAATTATGATAAAGTTTCTTGTAATGATTTCTTTTATTAATTATGATATTTAATTTGGTACTCTTTTTCTTTTTGTTCTTGATAATTCACAGGCTGCTGCTGCCTGTGTTTATATTAACAAGCAAAATCCTGAAGAAAAATCATGGGTAAGTGTTTCAGTAACTGGATATAAAACGCTTTGCTCTTGATCAGAAACTTAAAGTTTAAGTAGTGGTTTCAGGATGAGAATGCAGGTGCTTCTGGATATGCAAATGTGAAAGACTTTGAAGCAGATTGTGACAATATTGGAGTTCATCTGCTGGCAGAAGTTGCCACTGGACTTAGTTTGGCAGTGGAAGAAAAAGATGAACATGGTATCGGAAAAAAAGCAACATGAGAGATCTCTTTGATTTTGAGAAATATCAAAAAATCTGCAGAACAATGCTTGATTGAGTCCTCCATGTTATCTAGTAGTTTAGATACACCAATAAAGAAAGAGGTGAAAGAAAAAATTATATATATGATTTGCATAATTTTTTTATGCAATAGACTATCTCTTCATATTTTTACAAATAAAGAATTTATGTGGATATATGAATTTGATGTGTGCGGATACACCGAAGTCACTTAAAACTATCATAATAATTTCAACATTTCTCATCGTTTATTTGTTGTTATGTAACATTCTCCTCTTTCTCAAGACAAAAGGCTTCCCAAGATGTTTTCTGTGGGTCGGATACCACTGTTTAAACGAAACAACTTCCCCCACAGAGGCAATAAAATTTTAATAAAATAATTACCAATAAAAATATTAATAAATTAATTATTGACAAATATAACAAACTTATGTCATTCTTAGTGTTACCCCATTTAGATACAAGTCAAAATTAATTGATTGAGTGAGTTTTTAAACATTAAATATAGATTTTTTATAAAAAAATAACTCTCAAGTTTTCTAAAATCATCTTTTGAAGCTTTGTATTCAAACGTACTCAGCCACCACATAAGATACAGAGAGGTTAAAAATTAATTTTTTTTATCAACAATAAATAAATTAAAGGAACAATATCAGAAAAATAATCAAACACAAAAAAAACTATATTTTTTGGAGTTTTAAACTTAACTCATAAAAATATGAAGGTATAATTTACTCCTACAACACAAAGCTGAAAGCTGCACCTAAAAAACTTTGCAATACAAGCAATTGTTAGAGGTAAATTCCGTCAAAAATTAAATACTAATACCGGGAAGAGAGAAAGATGAAAAAAAATTTGAAAAGAGAAGAAAAAGTATCTGACATATTCTTTCGCCATAGAGTTGTGTAGCTATCAGTGTGGATTTTGGAGTGGCTTGCTCTTTATTGTTAACACAACCAAGCAAATAAAATGTCTTTATTGGCTAAGTGAACATTTTGGAGGACATGCAATTTCTCTACACTGCAGCATGAAATGGATGGATTGGTGTCTTTTCAAAGTTTAGTTATTAGGCTTATATACATGCAATTTGATGATTTGTTGTTTTTTATGGCCTATTCAAGTTTAATTTTTCTATATTTGTCTTCTACAGAACCTGTGTTGATGCTCTTTCTGTTTCCTTTTTTTAATCTATTCAGTGATCTTTACTTTAAGGTACACATTAAGTCAAAGACAATTTATTTTTAATATATAAAACCTATCCCCAGAAAATGTGTAAATATGACTTCCTTTTGTAGTGATATTTTTTGACTAAAAAAAGTGTATCCTTATGCCCTAATAAATGTTTGATAAGTATTAGATAATTCTAGAGACAGATAAAAAATTTGTATTAAATATTGACCCACATAGAATTACAGGATCACTTGTTATCAACAACATGCAGGAAAATGTTTTTCTTTTTTGTGTAGGTACGAGGCTGGAGATTAACCATGGATATGGAGGTTCTATGCAACATTTGGTTCCAATAAACCTTTTATATAAGCAAGGTCATTCATACCTCAAGCTTTTTGTTTTTTTGACTACTAAGTTCAATATTTTTTTTTTTTTGACTACTAAGTTTAGTACAAGCTATCTGTTTCTATATCTAGGTAATAATAAATGTAGTTTTTTCAGTTGAAGAATTTGTAGTTTAGAAGATATTTTTGGGGTTATGCAAGAATCATAACATGTATAGGATATAATAGAATTGGAGCATTCTTAAAATGCTGCATATTTATTTATTGTTGATAATATGTTTTTTTTATAAAAAACTTGAAAATGTAAATGATTTTGTTTTAATTAAATGTAAATTTGTATAACATAATAACATCTTATATCTTGTTATTTAGTGCACACAATTTGTTTTTATAGTGGTTGACAATTTTCGATATGCATTTATCTTTGAATATAACTGAATAAAAAAATATAAAAAATAAGTTAACTAATAATCTCTTTCTTATTTATATTTTCAAAATTAGATTAAAGTTCTAAACCTACAATTAGTTTATTGAATTGTTTTAAAGGTGTTAACTGATAACTTTAACGTATTAAACATGTTTTGGGTTATAAGTTCTAACTCTGGTTTGCATAATTCATCACCTTATATTTTATATTAGCATTATATATACACTTCAAATTGTTTATCAAAATGAAGTTTATATCCAACTTATTGGAAATAACCAAAAAATATAGAAATAGAAGAAAATTTAAAAGCACCAAATAATGGTTTATATATGGTCTGAACTAAAATTATACACCGGAAAAGTATACATTAAGGATGGAGAAGTGATGGTAATAAAATAAAAACAAAGTATTCAAAATGTAACCGATGATGATAAGATACAAATTTTGAGAACAAGGATGAACAAAACAAGATGATGTCAATACCGAGGATTGTATCGGTTATAATTGAGAGAAGGGATTCAAAAGAAACAAAGAAAGAAATAAAGAGGAAAGAGAAAAAAAGTTAATTTTTTTCATTTACCCAAAAGAATTAATGACAATGTACACGTGTTAAGAGTCTTTTTCTATCTTTAACAGTATCAAATTTGAATTTATATTATTTTTAATGGAAAAATAAATAAATTAGATATTTAAAAAATGTTGAAGACTCACAAATTAAAAAAATATTTTTAAAAAAAATACTCTAACCCATCTAATGGAAAATGTTTAAGATTGAGTGAGCCTTCCTTTCCCTTACACATCACAAATAACCAGTCTGCACTTTCTTGCACATGAATTACCTTGCTGTATTTATTTATTACTTACTAAAAGAATTTATATATTTACTTTTTTACTTTTGTTCTTATACATCACTCACAGTATTTTTATATCTTTCTTAGTGCATATATTCACCTAAATTTAGAAGAAATCTTCAAATAATTCAAAACTACGTCTGGCAATAATTCCAATAATCTTTCTTTCATTCACCTGATATTTATTTATCTTTTAAAAATTTATAAAAAATAATATTAAGTTACTTGTCTCATACAGATTAATCCGGATTGTAAGCAGCATAATCACTTAATATTATTTTTTTTAAAAGAATGGACTAGATGTTGACAATTATTCTTAATTTTTTTTTATTTTTTATTTATTTATTTATTTATTTCACACTACTCAAAACTTCTTATCACCCTATTTATGATTCTCTTACACATTTATTATAAATAGGAAACACGTATTTTACCCCAACACAGACCACTTGCAAGTCCTCTACTATGGCATGCAACCAACCCCCTCCGCTCCAAAGGCAACCTCTTCCTACTGTGCCCGAAACTCCCGATATCGAAGAGAGACATCTCAAAAGGGTAGATGCATATGTTTATTCTCTGAATTTTTCATTTTTAAAAGTTTCTGTTTTTGTTTTTCCTTCATAAATTTGATGTATTTGCATGCATTTGGCTAATTCATGTTTATATCTGGTTCTGGCTAGATATACACTCTTCTCTGTACTCACTTCATGTTAATTCATTAACACAGGATGCTACTGAAACTGATGATGAAGCAAAATTTGTTTTTCCTGTTATCAGTGTAAGTTTCCACTTTACTCTATCTGTCTGTGTAATTCTATCTATATTTTCATGACTCATTTTGAGAATTTTGTTTATATCTTTAGGTTGATAAAGAGGAAAAGACTCTCAATGTTGTTGCTGTAAGGGTTCTAATCTAATTAAGAATTTTGGCTTTTTCCCCTTTAGTAAGAAACTTTAGCATGTTTTTCTCATGGACTTTTGTAGGAAGAGAAGAAGCCTACTGCTGAAGTTAAAAAAGTGAACCCCAGGAAGCGCAAGGCAGTGTGAGAAGGTCGATCTGGTGCAGATAAGAAGGTGAAAAAACGAGTAGCAGTTTATACCATTTACAATAATTAGTGTTATGGACATGCATTAGCATGTTAAATAGCTGTAAATTGCCATTAAATAAATGCTACTCTTTGTTTCATGTTGGGACTTCGTGGATCTAGTTTCAATTTCGTTTTAAATGTATCAATTGTCTGTTTCTGAATCGGTGTTAATAATCGAAATACTTACAAATCCTCTTCATTTACTTTGAGTTTCATGTCTGGTAAATACAATTAGATTGGGATATTGGGAGACTCAAGACTCATTGGATTTTCTCATACGGTTTAAACAAATAGGTACTTTGGGGTAAATGAGGACATAAAGTTAAGTGGATTAAGAACAGCTGAGGTGTTAAGTAAGGGAAGCACAATTCTAAACTTTTGATGTCTGTGTCACATATAGGAAAGGAAATGTTTGTTGGAAAGCAAATTTGGTAAATTTCACATGAAGGATATTTTTGTTCAATTACATTTTATATTTCAAACTTCTAGATCTGTCTTTTTCTTGAAGTGATATTTCATATTAGCTTTTGTCTCAAATAGTGTGAAATCTGTTCATACCAATCAGAGATGAAATAGTCAGAACAACTATCAAGAGTCTTGAGCCAAGTCTAATCAAGATCTGACTTGTTTAATATAAGTCACATTGAACGGCCTATTAGAAACATATTAAATGTAAGCTTCCAAAAACATCTATGATCTCCTTTTGTACCTTTTTTTTTTACTTCTTTCAGTGACTATCTAAGACAAGTTCTTTGTGGTATCTTTATGCTTTTGGAATGTTAAGAGAAGAAAAATTGCAAAGTGCATTTATAAAAGCTTTAAGATCCTTAAACAACAGCACTTTGTATTTGGATTAAAGATAAAGTTTCATTATATTTGTAAAACTTGATATTTAATGGAAATATTATTCTTTATGAACTTTTTGTCTCATGTGAGGTTTTTATTTTGAGTAAAAAAAAAATTCAAAACTTTTTTTTATAATAGATTGGAGTATTCTTAGTATTTTTATTTTTATTATTTTTTATTGTTTGAAAAAAATAATATCGAAAATTTACTGGTAAATACACAAGAAAATTGCAGGTGAAAGAATAAAATATTGTAGATAGTCTATAACTTTTTTCTTAATCTAGTTCACTCCTTGTGATAAATTTTGAATTAATAAATGGGAGATAAGCTACTAGCAGGAAGGGATTTTTAGGTATTGTAGGTAAGTGGAAGGAGAAGATATATCCTTGAGAGAAGTGAATGTGGTAACAAATAAATCAAATTAAAAATGAGGTAAGAACTAAATCAAATTAAAAATGAGGTAAGAACTAAATCAAATTAAAAATGAGGTAAGAATTAAATCAAACTAGATGAGGGTAGAGTTTAAAGTATTATACATGCTAAGGAATTTTGAAGAGAGAAAATGTATATTGTGTAAAATAGTACAGGAAAAAATAGAAGACTTTAATGAGTTGAATGAAAATACTGAAATAATTGACATACCTGTAATATTAGAAAGTATACTTAGAATAAAGTGAATGAATATAAAAAGTAAAAAGTAGGTTACATAAGAATATTATTAGTTTCAATAGAATGGATGGATGTCAAATAATTTGTTAGACATAATATCTCCCATTGTGCAAATAATCTTCCATTAATTTTTTTATCAATAAAAAATTAATAAAATAAAAGAACTATAGTATTTGAGGAGTGTTGCAACTCTTATAAAAAAAAAGATTGAAAATTAAAATCTTTTAGAATTTAAGATATTTGGCCATCAACAAGTGATTTGATGCTTATATATTATGAGACAATGGACTCACTACATACAAAATAGGTGGGTGGTTTGATCACTCTAAAGGAAAAATTAAAAAACAATGAAATAAAATTTAAAGGTTTGAAATAAAGAGATTGTTGGATGACAGGGGTGTAAAGGAGAGAAAACAACTGTTTGTTGAACTTAGAAATTTAAGCATTAGTAATGAATCAATGGAAAGAAAAAGAAAATCTTGGGTTAGATGGATAATCTTAGGCGACTGAAACTCCAAATTCTTCCAGTCAAGGATTAATTGGAGAAGAACTAAGAATGATATAGAAGGTGCAAGGATTGAATGTGAGTAGTGCCAATATCCAAAAATGTCAAAAAGGAAACAAAAGGGTTTGTTGAAAGTAAATTGGAAGGGACAATAAGTACCAATAAGGCCGTAGAACAAAGATTTTCCCTCAATATCAATAAAAGATAATAAGATGTTAATAAAAGAGTTCACCAAGATGGAAATCAAGGAGGCAATACGTCGTGATGGTTGTAAAAGTTCTAATGATTTCAATTTTAGCTTTATAAAAAAATTATTAGATATTATCAAAGGGATGTTCTACAAGTTGTTTATAGTTTTCATCCTAGAAAGGAAAATGGAAAAAAAAAGGAAGTAATGCATAATTTATAACACTAATATCTAAGATAGACAATCAAAGGTTTAAAATAATACAAACCAATATCTTTAGTAAGGAGTGTGTATAAGATAATGTTAAAAAAGCTATTAAGTAGACTAAACAAGGTTTTACCGAAGTTGATCATACGTAATTGATATTTATTGAGGGTAGATGATTGTTTGATAATATGTTGGTTGCTAATAAAGTTGTAGAAGAGATAAAGTAGAAAAATAATATTTGTGTGGTAGTCAAATTGGACTACAAGAAAGCATATGATTATGTGATTATGTTAGATGAAGCACAACAGAAATAAAAAATTATGAAGCATAATTGATTACCACTCTAGGATAGTCGATTATCCCTTGTTTTTAAAACCCTATAATTGATTCTGTGTGAGATTATTTTTCTGGCATAATATTATGTACTAAAAAATGTCTTTAATCAATTATCTGAAAGGTCAAATCAATTATTCTCTTCAATGATTTCATATCTTTTACTAGTAAAAAAAATGTTTTGACGACGGTTAAAAATGATATATAAAGACAGTTTTGGAACTGTTGTTATTGTGGGTGTCGTTATAAATCAGTTGTTTATAACGACTGTTCTAGAATCGTTGTTATAAAACTACATTAATGACACGTGAAAAAAAATTGTCGTTATTCTTCCAAAATAAAAAAAAAATGTATTTATAATGACGGTTCTAGACTGGAACTATCGTTATAGCCCTAAAAAAGATTTTTAAAGACGATTTCATCTAGAACCGTCGTTATAAATGTATTTTTTTTAAATGTTTTATTATATATATCTATATACTTTAATTTTGCATAAAATATCAAATTTCCATAACAATAATGCCATATGAAAGTCAACCTACAATACATTAGTACATATAACATTGTACAAAAATTCTATAAATTTATGAAAAAGTTTTATTTCATTCTAATCATTCATTTATCCTAAAAAGTGTTATACATGGTTACCTTAAGGTTCTTTGCATTTTCACTTCCCCTCCCACTCAACATGTTATATCCAGAATAAACACTGAAATAATAAGATTTCATGTTAGAATACATAACATAACATTATGAGTAATAAATTTCTGAATATAATATAATCATAATGATTTGATAAATCTCTAATTTAAACTAGGAAACATCATGTAAAATTTCATAATTTTTTGAGATGTGACAGTACGAGAACCAAAACCTTAAAATACTTGAAAAATAGTTAAATAATACTTAAAAATAAAAAATAATAATAGTAAACGGTGGCTTTTTGGTGGATCCAAATCCCCTTTGGAGATTGGCCACGTGATTCATTACCTCGTTTCGAGCAACTTTCATTTTTTACGCATCTCCATCCGACTTATCTATCAAAAGTTATGGTCATTTGAAGGTTTTCACACTAATTTTTTGCAACTCCAAATCTATCACTATTCTCTTCAATGTCTAGACTCTTCCATCAAATATCCACTAAATGAAGTTCCCACAAACCCTAAACTACTAAGTAATCAACACATACATGTAAATATTTAATTAAAAAATTTAAATTACTTTAAACTTACAAGTCCAGCGCCATGGAGAGGTGAAAAGAAGGTCCGAGAGGTGCAGCGTATAGGCGGCGGAGGTAGTTGCTTGTGCGCACAAAGGAGAGATGTACAAAGGAGATAAGAGAAGAGATGCAAGCACATAGGAGAGAAGAGAAGAGATGCACGCACAGAGGAGCGATGTTCACTATGGTAGTGTGGGAAAAAGGGACGGGAAGAGAGCTTGGGGCACGAAGGGGGTAGGTCGGAGAGCTGTGTTGAGTGTAGTGGAGAGGGAGAAAGATGTGAATGAGAAGAAGAATGAATGAGAGCGCAGGCTGAGCTTTAGGATTAATTTTCACACTTTCAACGGCGATTTCCTACTTAACCGTCATTACTTTGTCCATAACTCCTCATTAACAACTTATTTTGCCCTCAAATCTTCATTAACGACGATTAAAAGACTAATCATCATTATTTATCAGTGTTTATTCACGAAAATGTCATGCGCTTCTTTTTACGATAGGTTTCTATCAAATATCGTTATTAATAGTCGTTTTTAAGACTTTTTTACTAGTGATGTGATTGGTGTAAAATGTGTGATGCATGATCATAGAATAAATATCAACATTTTCAATTACTAGATTAATAAAAAATTAATTAGTACAATATTGAACAGAGTATTTTCATTTTAGAGTTTTTTTAGTAACTTAATAATATATATTCTGTTGATTTCACCAAATAATAAATTAAAGTGTAATAAAATAACATTTATTTAACCAACATTTGTCTTTAATCTTCCACTATTAAATTGTGGCTAATGGATGTTACCGTAGCAACTCCTTCCAAATTTGTGAATCTCATTATGTTCACATGTATTTTTGCGAAATTGTTTTGTATAGGATTTTAACTTCACCTCAAACACTACAAGAAAATCATTAAATAGAAATCAATTTTTAGATATCAAAATAATTAGTTACAATAGTAACTAAATTAGAGACCATTTTAGAAACTAAAAAAAAATGGTTTCTAAATTGATATCTAATTAGCTACCAAGGTTTTAACTACCAATTATTTTTTATCTTTAAAATTGATTTTTGTTTCATGATTTTCTTGTAGTGAAATCTTTGTATGAAAAGGGTTTTACAATAAAATAACCATGGAGAATAATTTTGTAAACAATATATAAATTGTCGTATGTGAAAAAAAATAGTCTATCAATATTTTTAATTATTTTTTAGTAATTGGGGATGTATAAGACATGTGTGATAAATGAACTAGTGTAACAACACCACATCCTACCTAACTAATTCTCACTTAGAAAGTTTAAACTCTTTTTTTATTGTCAAATAATAAATAAAATAATATAAAACACTTGAGGGGTGTTCCAATCTTTTTACAAAGAGAAAATTTAACAAAGAGCATCTTCAACCAAACCTACAAGATCCAAGAAAACTACATACTTTTGTGTCCCAAAATCAACATCATCAGAAAAGTTCTTTCAAAACTCGGCTCCACTAATAATTTTATAAAGAACCAATTGCTAAAAGTCTTATTTCATATTTACTTGTATTATTATGGCAGCAAAAGTTTGATCATCATGTGAAATGAGAGGTTGGTCTCTCGTTCCCAAACTACAAAAAATATGTATACAAAATACAATTATATTAAGACCATAAATATATTTAAACTTCTCAGAAAACCTCTTCAGTGGTACAACTTTCACTTATCTCATCCATATGAATAATGTTCAAGCCAAATTTTGCATACGCGATTAAATTGCACAATTTTGTAAAGATGATTGCAACACCAACATCTTGCACTCCAGTCCAGACCACTAAATCACACTTTTCTAACCATACTGTAACCTACATTACTAAAATATGAACATTTTCCAACCAGCTAAATGATATATAGTTTAAAGGAATATACTTTACAGCTTTGACAGTTTACACTTTAACCTAACTAATTCTGACTTAGACCGTTTATACTTTTGATGATGAAGACGGAAGGAAAAATAACCTATTGCTATATGTGGATATGGAAAATATGGAGACAAAGGAAAGTTATTTCTAGGAATGAAATGATAAACGCCGAGGATATTTTCTTATTAGTCCAATTCTGGATAATAGGTAAAAAATCAAAAGTAACTTTTTTTTATTTGGACTGGAGTCTAAATCCTATAACATCTTTAAAATAGTAAGGAGATCATCCTGAATTAAAGATAGAAACATGTTTAATGGAGGAAAAAATTTGGCTACAGGTTAGGTGTAGTCTAATAGTAGAAGTGGAGCTTTTTTCTTTTTTTTTTTATCAGCAATGAATAAATAAAATTAAAGGGAGCAGAACAACCTTAAAGTGAGAAAACACTACCCAAAAAATAACCAACATCGGCAACTACCGATTACAAAGTGGAGCCTATATAATGTCATGTGAGAGTTATAGTCTTTTTTTTATCAATGAGAAATGATATTTTAACAATTATGAGAATTATATATAACTTTTGATGCTAGTGTTTTAGATATAAATATATATAATAAAAAGTAAATTTTTGTAATTAAATAATATAAAAGATATTAAAATAATAATATTGAAAGTTGTAATATGATTGTATAAAAAAGTTAAATTGTCAATATTTCATTATCTTTAAATAAAACGGAATACTTAAAAAGGCTTAATCCTTATACAATAAAAAAAAAAACCTTCCCTCCTATCTTAAAAGTAAAAAAACATTCTACGCTAAGTGCAACTAAACAAGAAGAACATGAAATCTAAGGTTACTTAATTTGTATCATCTGCATAATGATATAAACCAGCAGAACAAGTTTTAAATTACACCAAGAATTTGACAAAATTTTACTACACTATTTTTACAAAAGAGCACTCTTGGTAGCAAAAACCAGATTATTCCTCCTCTGCGCTTTTGTTATTTTTCAGCACTTTGCCTAGCAAACAGTGACCTTCTACCATCTAAAAGCTGAAAAACAGACAACCACTCACACTTGATTTTCTTTAAAGAAACATTCTTCTTGTATTTTTCTTTATTGTATTTCTTTATGTGGTGCATATTACAACGGAGAGAACATCCTATTTATAGGCTTTAGGGAGATGTTCTAAAAAAATCTTCATTATAACCTTAAAACCCCACTAACAACATAATTAAAATTTCACTCACAATTTTAACATTTCACATATCCAAACTCTCATTCTACTATTTTATTTTCTAGTAACTTCTAATTTTAAAACCCACAAATTACATTTAAAGTTTATTTCAGAAAAGCTTACTCTTCCATTCCAAACTCCACTCCTGATAAGCAAATAGAACTTGTAATGTCTTATGGTTATCCCTTACTTCTTCTGTTTGCAGTCTTTTTCTCAAAGACTTGCTTAAAGGTACTGCTGCACTCTTCTTTTCACCTGCAAACCACCATACCAAAAACCTTCCCATCCAAACTGCAAAGATCAAATAGCACTACTGCCTTTCCAATTAAGATGCACATGATTATTCACCACAAAGACCGAACACATGCCTACCTAAAGATATGCATATTACAAACAATTAAGCAATGCAGTACGTGGCTCTGTGATACCTGCACCTGAACCATAGACTTGACAACCATAGGACCCGAATTCTTATAACCATAGTCATAGTGGTTTGTTGGTTTTTTTAGAATAAATCAGAGAAGAGAAAGATATATTTTATTATCATTGCTAACAAATACATTTATAATAATTGCAGTAACTCATATACACCTCTTCCTCCATTGCCTTTTTCGACTTTGGGTCATTGATAACTTCTTTGTGATTAGCAGGTTCTTTGTGATCAACAGATTCACATACTGCAACGTTACATCTATGATATAGGTCAGAAAGTAATCGATTGCTTTTGCCTTTATTTGGTGGATCATCTTCTATTTCAGATTTTTGCATCTTGAGAAGTACTTGACTAGTCAACTCCTCTTGAATAATAGATCTAATGAGAAACTTTTGCCTCTCATTTGTACCTTGAACAAATTTTGTCCTGTAGCATCCTTGATCAAAGAGTAGTTATCTTCAAACAACACCTAGCAACAATGGTTCCTATTCCTTTTACTGAAATGTGAACCCCATGGCCTATCTTGACCTTTGAAATTTTTGAAGGCTTCAACTCCTTGAAAAGTTTTTTGTCATAAGTCATGTGATTTGTGCATCCACTATCAATTAGCCACGATGCACTTGAATATTGTTGGAGAACTCGTTTGCAAATTGAGCATCTACGTCTTGTTGCTCACTTTGGTTTACATCTTGTTGTTCACTTTGGTTTCTACAAATGACTGCTTCATGTCCCAGTTGATTGCACTTGTTGCACTTAGCATCAGGTCTTCTCCAGCACTACTTAAACGGTGGATGACCTAACTCCTTTTGTTGTTATTGTGTGCAGCAACTTCTCCATTTTTTTCTGGTTCTGCTACCTTTGTTTCTCCAGCCACCTTCATATTCGGCCTTGCTTGAGGTAATCTCATATTTCTTTTGCTGACTTCAAGGACATTATCCTTGTGAATACCATAGGAGATACAACTGCAAATAGACATTTGTGTTTGATCTTTTCATCTTCTTTTCCTTCTGTGATTTTATTTGTGCCATAGTAGGGTTTTCTGGAATAAATCCAATGCTTCTAGGTAGGTCTCCGTACGAACAACCCACATTTGATAATTGTCTTTGTCAAAGACAAGTGGTGCCATTGCTGAAAAATTGAAACATTCTTCCATTGATGCACTCTACTAACCTCACATACTTTTGCAGTAACTGACTCTTAAATGATTTTATGATCAGTTACCTAAAAATATTAAATCAACAATTAAAAAATAATTAAAATAGAATAATAAAATATCACGTGTACTTATACAGATTAAATGTTTTGAGACAATATGTGTGGTTCTGTATATACTGCATAGTGGATCTGCAGTAGCACTAACTACCTGAGTATTACTAGTTTAAATGCTAGGTGGTGTTACTAGTTTGTAATTGTGATGCAGAATAAGATGACAGGTAATTGTTTGGTGCTGAGAAGTGCAGTGGAACATTTTCTCTGTGGCATGGCATTGGCAAAACCATATGAGCAACTCATGTATTACTCATGCTTCGTCAAGTCAATTCCAGGGAAGCAATGAAGGGTGTGCTTTTCAAACTCCAAGTAAAAGCCATATGGACACGGGATTACTGTGCTCAGTGTTGGTGGGGTGGCTTTTGGGAACCATCCGGCAAAACTGCTAATAATGGTTTAATTGTGAGGATGGAAGTACTACTGACTACAGACTTTGTATTGCTTGTGAGCTTTTTGCTGATGGTTTTTGGAATCCAAGAACTGAGGGGTCAAGGGTATATTGTATGTTGTTTATGTGTACAATTGTATGAGGTTGGATTAATCCGATTACTACATTTATAATGCATTCTTCTTGTTAATAAAAAAACAAATAAGGGTTTATCTTTTCAACGTTTAGTTTCGAGATTCTTAACTGCACTTATGCGGATTTCTCTACACAAGGGAGCGTTGACAAGGAAAAAAAAGACTAATTAGACTGACATAATTTTGGTTGAAATTGTCATCAAAATTAGCAACTAAATCAACACAGTGACTAAATATCCCATTTATATCTTTAGTGCGGTCTGAATTGCTCTATCCTCCAAATAACAGGGTTTTATAGTTATGGTAATTAAAATTGTCGAAAACTTGTTGTAACCTCCTTTAATAAATACATTATTGCTTAAAATTGCTTGTTAGAGAGGATGTTGACGTGGTTATAAGAAATGGTTAAAAATTAGTCGAGTTGCTTCTAGAAGCAACTATTGCTTAAAAGTAAAAACTATTATTTTGTTTGTTACCCGTTAATCCCAATAGTTGAAGGAAAAAGAACACATGATAAGCATATTTTCTTTAGACAACATGGCACTCGGAAACCCATAGTGATGAGCATTCAAAGAAGCCTCCAAAATTTTACTTTCTTTGGTAAGGAATATATGTTGGAACAATGAAACTTTTATCCTATGGTCATTTATGTTATTGCAACTAATTAACATCTATCAGCAATAATCCTATCAAAATGACAACATTACTAGTTAAAATTTTAAAATAACAATTTCTTTCTGTAGCTTCTGATAACAATAGGGATTGATAGTGATTTAGCAGTATTCAAGCTGCTAGTACTGATTCCTAACTTGTATTTTGTGTGTGGGGTGAGATGTTTATGCTATTGTACTGATAATTATTTGTCGTTTGTAATTTTGCTGCATATTGTACATCTTGTAACTTATTAATGAATTCTTTTTCATTTGCTTACAAACCAAATATTTTCCTTCTGTGGATAGAACTCGCTATAAAGTTCAGTGTAGCTTTTGTGGAAGATAGAAGTTTGTATTTTACCCACATTTCAAGTCTAGTACGCTTCGCCTAAAGGGATGTGTTAAGATAGGTCACATGAAGAGAGGTAATCAAACATTTTGCTTCTAATAATTACATGGCATTCTCTGTCTACAATGAATAACTAAGATCATTGATTTCTGCAGAAAACATTGCATAGCATACTTACATGATACCCCCTTCGCAATAGCCGGTTATAATGCATATGTAATCCTCTTAAGTAACATAAAAAATAATATATTTGTAAGGATTCAAAAACATTTAATTAAGCCTATAAATTCCATTGAACTTCAAACTTAATTTTCAGTGATATTTAAAAGTGCATTTGAAAATTCAAAAGAAAAAAAAGGAAAGGATAGGATAGGATAGGAAACAATAACTGTCTTTACCTTCTCCACCCAAGCATCTTTGCACTCCACAATATAAGGCTAATTTAATTTAGCTATCAGGTCCATTTGGAACAAAAAGAGAGAGGATATGACTAATTTTTTTTTCAGAACTAAAAGGTAAGAAACATTCATTCAAAAGAATGAAGGGAAATCTCTCAGAAATGAAGTCAGTCAAACCATTATTAATAAAATTATATTTGCAAAAAAATTAATTTCAGAATTCAGATAGTACTTGGCTCACATAAAAATGCCATATCACACTGTGCTCATAGCATTTGTAAGATAAAATAACAAACATCCTCTACTCTGGATGGAGTAGAAGTCTAATCAGTACTTCAGATGACTGATGAGTATTGACTAGTAAAGGCCCTACAGCATTTCATTAAATGAAACCAAGTTCAATCTGAGTTTACTGTATGTTTTTAGTTTGTTTGTGTCTGTACACAAAGAGATATATTACTTCTGGAATTAACATATACTCAGATGAGTAGTTTATGTTTTGCTTCATTTGCAGGTGTAATTTTGTTTACGATATTGCACAGAAAAGAACAAAGACTAGCTTGAAGAACAAGCTGATATTGCTGCACAAGAGGAAACAAGGTTTGCTTCCTTCCCTGAGGAGCTTCCTTCCTTTGACTGGAGGTTTTTTTGGTAGTGGGGCTTTATTGCTGTAAGTGTCTCAACTAAAAAAATTGGGTGTTCATTGCTAGACATTTAGGGATTTAAAGAAATTATCATATTGATGATGTTTGTTGAATTTGGAAGGGGGCATTTTGAAAGATAGGGAACAAAAAATATGAGAGGAAGGAAAGCCTTTTATTTTTGTAGAGTGTAATGTATAGGTTCTGCGTATAGTCCATATACATAGACTCTTCAGGAATCACTGGAGGTTATTCCCTATGATTATAACAAGTGAGGTGAGGCAACTTCCTAGAAACCAATACTCATGAACATTAAAGCATTTTATCATGTCACTGGCCATTTCAGTGTTGGTACTGTTCAAACTTGATTAGCAACAATTCTAACCAACACAAAAGGAATTGGGGAATTAATCCTTGTACAGTTCTAGCAATCAATTTTAGTTAGGTTAAAAAATTTGTCCTCAAGGTTGAAATTGAAATGGGAAAATTATCCTTATATAGTTTCCTTAACCTCCCAAGTTGCTTCAGTTATGGGCCATTTCAGATGGTATTCCCATAATATAGAACTTCTATAGTTACGACAGTTGGTGTGGTGTGATTTTTAAAAATGTTTTTGGAAATATTTTCTACAACAAGCATATAATAGAGTTTAATCATGCATTTGAGCTGTGTCTAAAACTTGTTCTTCTTTCATATATGTAGATTAGAACTACTTGTGAAAGAAGAATTGTTGACACAAGATAGGTAATTCACCTTCCGGTATATAATTATTCAACATTGAAGATAAAATTGTTAGACTAGTTGGGGTCATTTGCATATCTGACCTATTTCAATATGTTCTTCCTAAATATTATGATTTTTTTTCTGCTGTATTTTATGCTTATATTTAGTTACAAAGAAAGAACTGTAGACTCAATCATTGGGTTGGTGTATTGCTCAGCTGGTGACAGATAAATCTAAGGGTTAATCCACAGTAGAAATTGTTTTTAATGGTTTTTTTTATCGGGCAAAAAATAATAAAAATATATAGGGGTCACTTAGGGTGTTTCAACCCTTACCAACTAAGGGTTTGGGTTCTTAAAAGACCTAGATACACAGGAAAAGCTCACAAAAAACCTGCAGAACAAATCCATAACACACTTCCTAAAAACTATGTGTATAAAAAGTGCACTTACCAACAATGTGCAGCAAAAACTACAAACCAATATGCAGCCATAATGCACGACTCTGGCAGCATCAAGACTTGATGGAAGAGAAAAGAAGTTCTCAAATCACCGTAACGAATCCACCAAAGACCCCAACCTCCTTAGAAGCATTAATGCTATGCCAACATCACCACACCAGACCTAGATTTACATTTTTGCAGCAGAATTTGCATTGAAACTGTTGGAATCCACTCTTCACTATTACTCCTCACCTTTAATTCACTTTATGAAGAACCTTCCAGACGTGACAATCTCTCCCCAAGTTCACTATAGGCACCGACAAGATCCAAGCTAGTGCCCCGACATGATGAGGTGTGCCCAAATAAGCAGTGTGCTTCAAAAATGCTTAAGACTCCCCTGCCTAAACTGATTTATATTCCCCCACTCCCAGAAGATTGATTACCCCTGTTCAAGCAAGTGGACATGGTCCATTGACTCCATTGTATAAAACAGAATATTTTTTTTAAGGAAAATTAATTGCTAGAAAACAAAGAATTAGATGAGGTTTTATCCTTTTTCATATTCATACCATCATGTGATGTTTTTTTACCACACGATATTAGACAGAAGCATGTTTCTCTTCAGTAAAGCACACAGTAAGCTATCCATAAAATGTATTAATAGAATCATGTTTCGCTCTCCACCAATGTCAAATTCAAAGGAGCGAAAGACCTTGTTGGAAACTGATAAGCGAATGATACTGTCTTGTGAACAAGAAGGAAAACTAGAGATTTTAAGCAGTAGAGGAAAGACCAAGAAGAGCACATCAAGAAACGTAACCATATCCTACAGACTAAGATTATTTTGTTTTCAGATTTTAGACTGTAACAGTCATGGAAACTGTTTGAAGCTGAATTGGATGGACATAAAATTCATGTTTTTTTGCTGTTATGTTGTGATTAAATATGTATATAAACTTAATGGGTTGGAACATCCATAACTAATTTCTTGTATGACTAAGACGAGGTAAATAAAAACGTTGGAAGGGGTCTTAAGTTGATAATGGTTTACTGTATTTATTCTCACCCACTTCTCACATATATCAGCTGGTTTTTTTGATGGCAATGACTAAATGAAATAAAATTGACACTTCAGTTTCATCCCTTATACAAAACTCATTTTTAAAGATATAATCTAAAAAAATCATCAAACACAATGACCTAGACTTTTTTGTCACTTGTTTTAGCAAAACACATGGTCAAGGCTACACCTAAAAAAACTAGGCCAAAACTTATAGCTTTGCAACCACAAATTTCAGCTTGACAATCTTCTACCAATCCAACTTTGCTCTACTGGCAGTGATTCAAGCAGCTGGAAAAGATCACTGCAATTACTCGTCAAAAAATACTTACTAGAATTCCTCACAGTGCATAAGCTAAGCAATGGATGTTTGAATGTGCATATGAATATATGTCATTCCCCTCCTCTGCATAAAAGAACTTTGACCAGCTGTGTTCACCATCCAACTTTAACTGGATTTGCATAGACTTCCGTCTGCATTTGCGCTCCCTCATTCCACAAAAATATGATGTTCCAACAGCATTGTGTCTACACTGACACACTTCCCTCCCTGAAAAACAGAAACCAACCTTCCTAGTCTTTAGCTAAGACATTACTTCACGGATTTGATAAAAAGCACATATAATAAAGATATTGTATATCAGAATCTGATCCAGTCAACCTATATTTCACGCTGCAATCATTGGGCCATACATCCTCATTGATGAATGAATTTTATGTCCACATTGCATCAATATCCAGAAGCAACGCTGCATAATTACTTGGCATTCTGACAGTAATGACAGCGAGGATGTTCCTCTCGTATCAGTTAGCCATACTGCCATTGCCCCTTTGCCGGGTCTGCATAGAGTTGTGTTGCTGCTCTCCACAAACCTCTTCATCTCTGCATCAAGCCAAGCCTTCTATTCCTTCGTTACCTGCACAATTAAGATAGCCTTCCTAGCCATTTGCTAAGATAAAGTGAAGCTGCTAAGAGATATAACCAAACTACATCTATGTATTAGAAATAACTCATGCCTATAACCCAGTATAGACAGTCCCCCTCATTGGTGATACTCTTATGATGAGAGTTGAGGTGGGTGTTATATGTGAGTTAGTGAATGTATGCAGTGTAGTGCCAATGGCGTGAATGAGAAAGTGAAAATAGTTATTGTAATATTTTATATTAAAAATTAAAATTAAAATAGTTAAAATATTAATTTGTTTGTTTGTTAAAAGTGTGTTTTTACTTAGACGGTTTCAATATATCAGTCCGTGAAAAAATAAAAGTGTGAGTTCCCTTGGGAGAGGACCAGAGAAAAAGTGTGTAGCCTTTCATATCTTTTTCTTTTTTTAATAATAAATTAATAATTTATACAATTATATTATAACTTTTAATATTATTATTTTAATTTTTTTACATCATTTAATTATAAATTTACTGTTTATTACTTTTAAATACATCACATCATCACTCAATTGAATTGAATATAACTATGAAAGTTATCAAAATATTTTTTTTTTCTCTTACATACCGTTTTCATTTCCTCCTGTAGCTGCCAGGTGTCCCTCTCACTTTTCTGATTTTGTTTTCATTTCACTGTGCTTTTTTCTTATTTTTTATTTCATTTGCAAATTTAGTTTTTGATTTTGTGGCCCCACTTTTCTGCCACGTTCTCTCTTTTCTTTTCTTTTATTTTTTTTATAAAACCTAACGGGCTGGGCCCAAAACATATTTTTTGTTTTTGTCCTCTGTTTAAAACACGAAAATGAAATATAGATAAAAAAAAACAA
>Ga0123341_1000748_pt1 | contig 21882 bp, 14 predicted proteins | sample Turbeapinknodule_FD_89959 | JGI IMG/M metagenome (GOLD analysis project Ga0123341, IMG submission 89959) | Root nodule microbial communities of legume samples collected from Mexico - Turtle bean Mexico pink nodule | ecosystem: Host-associated > Plants > Roots > Nodule | place: Mexico: Nepantla...
ATGTGTTAAAGAACTACGGATTCATATATTTTAAAATATATGAATCCGTAGTTCTTTAACACATTAAGAAATGTTATCTATCTAATAGTAATAGTCTTTCTCATTTGAATTTTATTAGAAATTAATATTCGTAGATACTAAAATTCATAGAAAGGGTGTTTAATAAACGCTCTTTCATGTACTCGAACTTTCAAAGAATAAACCTTATATTAAACACTTACTCAAGGGGCATTATTATGGACCAAATACACCTTACAATTTTAGTATTGTATATAATTTATATTTTATTTTTTTAAAACGTCATTTTGGTATTTTACGTAAACTTTAAAATTATAGGGATTATTTATGTAATTAAAAAAAATTATTAAATTAGTGTCAACTCCACTACAAACAAGACTCAGTCTAAAAACTCTTTTAACAATTTCTAACAAAAAATAATAAGCTTTAAATAGATTGTATTAATGTAGAAAAAAAGAGGGATTTTATACGATAAAAAATTAAAGAAAAGAATTAGAATTGTAGGAAAAATAAGAAGAGTTTGGATTTAATGATAGAAGTTTTTGAAATGTGTGGGGAGATCCATAAGTAAGGTTGTGAGAGGATAATTGGGTCCCAACTTCTATCGTCATTGTCTCCATATCGATTTTATATCTTCTTGGACCCTTCTTCTTTACGTTTCTTTTTATATAATTTTCTTTTATTATATTTTGTTATAGGTTTTCTTTCTTACTATTTCAGTTTGATTTTTTTTAATTGATTTATTTGTTAATGTCTTGATTATTAGTACAACAAATAAAGGTATTATTGGTAAATATATAGTTATAAGAGTGTGATATTATTGGTAAATATATTGTTAAGGATAATAAAGTGGGATGGGTCGTGCACACTGGTCTGTGGCATGTTGTATTTTAACCCATTGATTCGTTTAGATCCGTCGCATAACTCAAAAATGTAGAATTTTTTTTCACTCACATATTTTCTTCATGCAACTTCATATTTTATATTTCGAAAATTTTGAATAACATCTTGGTGGAAATAATATTATGAGACCATTTACCTAATATATTTAAATAAAATATAAATTTATTCAAAATTTGATTTATTTATTTTTAAATATTTGTTATGCAGTTTCGTCCATAGATCCATATAAACCCATATGTCAATCCTTAGGTGGATTAGACTTAAAAAAATCAACCACATATTCTATGTGAGACGGACTAAGTGTGAGACAGAAACGAACTAACCAACATTATTATCCGGTGTAATTTATGAAATAAAAATATTTTAGTGAAATTATATTAATTTATGATGGAAATTGATGTAAGCAATTAGTTGCTGAAAATAAGATAAAGATAATAATTATAATGGTAGTTTGTATATTTGAAAAAGTTGTTTGTCCACTCACTTTAACCTTTATGCTGAAGGTCTCATTCGCATGTTTTCACTATATATATTAATATCCGTTAAAAGCTCACACATACCGACACTAACATCAAATTAACGTCGATTTTGCAATTTAACGTATGCCAATTTTAAAAGCATGAATGCTAATCAGTTAAAGTTAAAATAAAGAGACGTTACACGTGATAAAAAAATTTATATAATATTAATTACAGATTAGATATTAAGAAAATATGATTTTTGTGTGTGCTAGTATGAACTTAGTCGATAACGGAATAATTAAAATATTATTTGCATTTAGCGTCCATTTAACTAATATAGAAAGAAAGTTTAATATTTATTTGTTGTAAGAACATCATTTCTTCTGTTTGTTTGATGGATGTGATAATTAAAAAAAAAAAAACTGATAAAAGTCACTGAATTATAAAATAAGTCTACAAAAATTCATATATTATAACAAAACATCTAATGAAATTCATTATAAAGCACCAAATCAAAAGATAGTATCGATACAATTTCAGTTCACATATATTTTTACAAAGATACTGGACAACGCTACGATACAAGTTAGTGAGAGTTTATGATCTTCACCTAATAATTATACGTAATTATTGTATGCAATATTGTACTGTATGCAATTATATGTAATTAATTTACTAAGAATCCCATAAATAGTGAATTTCTACCTAATTAACTATTTTGGAGAAATAAAATTTCCTTGCACTTGTATATATTTTCTATACACACAAAATTTGAAGGATGTAAATACACAAAAAAAAATAAAAAAATATCTCTTTTCCTTACCATTTTCTTATAAACTGAGTTCCATAGGTCAACCATATTTAGTGATAATAATTATACCATTAAAAATTATGTTTTTCATAATTTAATTTTCTTTTCATAGTTCAAATTAACAAATAAGAACCACGGTTAAGAATAATTTACATAATATAGTAACTAATAATTATCTTTCAATCATAATTACCACAGGTTTAAGCTCTAGCTTGGAAAATTAGCCATGACTTAACGTTGTTAGATTTGATGATAATGTACAAAAAAAAAAAACTTGTAGCATACAAGACCTTCTTAACATTCGATGACAACCTAGAAACAAAAAAATACTACATAAAATTCACCTTTAAACCAATGCGAATAATGGTTTCACCTCCACACCAAAATTCTTTGCCTGAACACCACATCAATTGAGTTTAAATAAAAGACGCATCAAAATATAAAACTCATTATAGTTTTAAGGAAAATGATGATACCTCAAGGGGTTTCAGCTCCACTCAATATTCTGTGATTAGCTTCCATTCCAATAAGATTCCACTTGAAGATTCTTAATAAGCGTCATGAGAACCTGATTTAAAAGAAGTACAACAATGGATATTAAGTATTAATCATCAAGCAAACACGGAAATAGTTTGAGATTCCTTACCAGTTATTTGATAATGCACCTTCAAAAAGAACTAATAACATCATGTTTGGTTAAGTATTAATTATGTCATTGTTAATAATAATAAAAAATATTTTGTTACGTCGATTAAGTCCATACAACTATTCACATCTTTTTTACTTTTAACTTTGCGTCGGTTAATCTAGACTAAAATAGAATTATTTAATTTAAAATATAATTTTGTAATCTATTTTATTGTCTTTTAAGTCAATGCAAGTAATCTTTCATTATTTTTAATTTCATAAAACTTTAGGTTCATTGTAAAATGTGTTTAATCCATACTAAAAATAGGTGTGATGTATGGTCGACTAACATCTAAAACTAGTCCGCATTACTGTAATGTCTATTGCTTCCAATATTAAAGTTAATTCATCTAGTCTTACTATTTTCTATAAAGTAAAAGTTGTATTACTAATACATAATTTGAGGAACAAATTTAATATATACGTATATATTATTGTTGTTTTTATTGTATGAATTTATGTAATTTGATCTATTGCACCGACCAATGACTCAATCATCTTTCACGAGCCTATTACAAATAAGTTTTAATACAATAATCATAATACTTGTCCTTCCAAAAAACCAGCTAAATTGACAGATTAGCAATGATTACACAATTTGGTTCGAGTATTCTTTTATACTAATGATAAAAATATCATATTTATTTTAAATATACGTATACATACTTGCCAATTTAATGCCCCTTCGTCGATACATCCTCAATGGTGTTAGCACAACATTTTGTCATTTTTTCTCTTTTTATTTATCTATCTTAAAAAAATCATTTACATCATTAATGAGTAAAAAAAAAAGCAATTGACAATAATTCGTGAACCTTCAAAATAATTTAACCTTTTTTTTAAAAAAAAAAGGATTATTAATTGCCTTTTTTTCAAGTGATTTTGGGTAGGTAAAAATAGTTTTCTATAGATGGAGCTTTCCCTTTTCACCTATAAATGTAGATGCAAGTACTTTTTATGAACTCTGAGTTCGACCTTTGTATGCTTATTTATTATCGGAAACAATGAAGAAAACAAGAAATATACTCTGTTTTGCACCATATTTTCCTTTGCACTTGCCAACCCTCGTCATGTCTGTTAATGTTATTTTCAAGTTAAAAGCTACAACATTACAATGACATGATTCAGTGGATCTTGATTCAAACAATTTAGTTATACGATGCATAAAATTCTAGCTCGTGTTACTAATATGTCAACAACATAGAAAATTATGGCTAGTCTCCATTATAAGTTCATACACATCACGAAAACAATATTTATGGGAATCGAATCCTAAATTTTGTTAATTTTCTAATATCTAGGTGTTCTCCTAAAAACTATGATCTCTTACAAATACAACACAATGGACATTTAAACTTTGAAATTGATCCGGGTGCAAAATCCAAATTTACTTTGAAAGGAGAATTCCAACTCAAATTGGTCCAAGAAGTGCAATGTTAACGCATTTGTTTGGCCAATAGCTAACCCAGGCTTTTCACCAAGCTATTTTTGAATTTTGATGATCTCTATAATTTCTGTAAGATCCCAATATAGAAGAAGTCAATGTAAAACACCTTGGGTTTGTGGAATGCAGCTATAATTAAAAGGAAAAAATAATGTTTGGTCTCGTCTTGTACAAAGTCAAGTGCCAAAAATTCCAAAAGGTAACCTAACGCACTAAACAAAAGGAAAAGAATGAAATACTCAAAGCTTTAATTTGGGGGACACAAAATGATTTTTCTACAATCAAAAGAAGGAAGAATATCTTCCTTCGGTTCACGAACTCATGGAGTACTATGTATGAACCCTTTAAAGTTTAAAGCTGTTTCAAGTAATTTTTCTTGGTTTTTTGTTTTTTATTTTACTCACCATAAGAATGGGAGCAACGTGCAGCCACATAAAGATCAAATGTAAATCCTTGTTTGGTAAGGTTACTTTAGATGGATAACAAGGTAACAAAAGTAAGTGATTATGATGATTCTCAAAACCAGTTGAATGATAACATGATTGGAAAAGCTAGTTAGTTGTACGGAATGAAAAGTAATTGCACGATCTTTCACTCTCAACTAACAGTAATACCATGTATGGAATTATTTTTTACATAATCTGTCTTTATCAATTATTATAGTTTTTTTTTAAGAATTATAAAAAGTAATAAAAAAATATAAAATGAAATCCAGACGAAACAGCATGGTCTTACTTGTTGCCTTGAACAACGGCCACTAGGTGGTGGGAAGTGTCCATGCTCAGTCATTCCGGAAACTTGCCTCTTTGACTTACCTGTGACGTGTCGAATTTCTTTCTATTATATTAATTCAAACTTTTTTAAAAGTGGTAAGAAAATAAAATAAAATAAAAAAGAGCGAGGAAAAAGGTTAGAGAGAGTGTGAAAGAGAGATTTTATATCATTTTCGGCGGAGGCCGTTGATTGCGGTTGGGAATAAAGCGCTCTGACATTGGGACAACACTTTTGTTTTTGTTTTGTTTTGTTTTGACCACTAACACTTTTCCTCTCCATATTTTTTTTATTTACAAATCAAATTACTACTAACCACATTTCAAATATCAAAATATGCATTTATCAAGAAAAGCAACCTGAGTGCCTACTGATTCATTCAGCTCATCTCAAGACGATAAAGTGAGTTTAAAGTAAATTAATCTTTTAAACTGATATTGATTTGATAGAAAATCCATTTTGTATGTTTGCCAAAGTTTGAAGTAGTGCATTTCTCCTTCAAACCACTGGGACAAAGCATTTTTTTCTTAATTTATGATCAAATCAAGTATTTCCAAAGAGAAAAAGTTGAACCGTAAAATTTTGAATTGACCGTGATCGTGAAGCCATCCTCTCTGTCTATTAAGTTATTATTTAACTTCTAAGTTTATAAAACATTGCAATGCCCCGTTTGGAACATCTGACATAGCATGGTCGTAAATTATTCGCAGTTTTATAAAATATAGTATGAGTTTTACTGAATATATATAGTAAGAAGAAAAATGAGACGATGTTACTCGTGTGGAACATAATTATGGTTGATTTTGTTAGCGTATGTTAACTTGGGATACTGTCGGTGGAAAGTTGAGATACGAAAAATAAATAGCCATAAGTGTGGATTGTCGGGTTGTCGGGCATCTGAATCCTGGGTACACTCTGCAATGAAAAACCATATGAACATGATGAAGCTTCTTCACCATTGAGTTGCGTCTCAATAATTTTCTTCACAGTTGGTTCGGTTGTACTACACCACAACAACTACTTCAATTTCGTTGTTAGTTGGTATGCTCTGCAAGTACTTTACATGTGCCTCAACTCTCTCATTAATTCTACATCTTACCCTCGTTTCTCCACACACATTGTCATGTATTTTGACTCTCAATGCAACCACGTTTTTTTTTTCAAATGCAATATGAGAGATTGTGGAAATTAATTATGATATGCATGTGTCAGGACTTAGCTATGATGCTCCTCCCTCTCAACCCATATGCACAAGATAAGGGATTTAAATTAAGAATTAGGAAGAAGAGTTTTTTTTTTGTTGGTTTAGTAATAGATTAGTGAGGGAAGAAACAATTAAGAAAGGGAGTATAATTAATGAATAATTAAAGGGTGTGGGGTACGATACGTAAATTACGGAAGTGTTGTTTTTCCACGCATGGAAGAAGGAACAATGAAATGGAAATAACATGGGAGTTCCATTGAAACCAAACCAGAAGTTAATAACGCTGGGAAATGGAAATCATTACCAGTCAAACGTTGTTGAAACTTTTGCAGTAACTAAACCAATGTCCAACCCCCACGTAAGGTCTAGGTCATGTGCTCTTCCTGTGGACCATGTCAAACAAAGCTTTGTGTTATTCACCATAACTTCAACCCTATTCCCAAATGTTAAAGGATTTGGAATTTGAAATGCTCTAATGATCTGGAAAATAGGTGTGGTCTAACCCTAAATTTTATAACCAAGAAGGACCTGTTTTTAAAAGTTCATTCTGGTTTAACTTGCTATAAAATTTATGAATGAAAGAATGTAGCTACTGAAGATTTTATTGATGATATACAGTTATTTTTCCATCTCCCCTTTTATCTGCATACACGTGTTGATATGGTTTTATAACAGTGGTTGTATTTTCTGCCAACACATAATTTGTTTGGTTGGATTCAAAATGTTTGTGGGTGCTCAATTGCTAGATTATTAGCAAGTATTATTGTGTACTATGACATGTGGAGTGAACATGTGATATGACTTTGAAATAGACTTCCTCTAATCACTCTAAATTTTCGCCTTAAAACATTTCTTTTCACTGTTTCATTATTGCTTGCCAGTATTTTAATCGCACATCATTTTTATAAATGTTTTAAGTAAATAATAATTTGAGTAGAAAATTGTCTTGAAATTAGAAAAAGTCCATAAAATCTCCCCTTAGTAAGTCAAACCATTATGTCTTCTGTGAAGTTACACGCGTTAACATGTTTTATTTTTATATTATAGAGGTTGTATTTTCTACCCAAAAAAAACTACTACCAATTTGTTTGTAGGTTGAAAATGCCGGTGCAAGTATTATTGTGTACTTTGAAACCTGCTCTGTGACTTTGCAATGACCAGCTTCCTTTAATCACTCTAATTATATTGTATTTTTTTTCATATTATACATATGTTTTCTTACAATTTAAATATTGCACTTTTTTTTGTTTGAACAAGATTCTAATTTACTCTAAATAGTTGAAGTAGAAATGTTCCTAAAATTTGGAAAACTTGTATGATATTGGTTTTTTCTGGATGAAACGACATTGTAACTTTTACCTTTCACACAAACAGAGTCACTGACAGTGAGGAGTAACTGATTCCAGGTCACAATTAAGCCCAGTAAATCAAAGGATTTTCTATTTTTTGTTCATATTTTATGACAGTAATTTCATTTGAAGCAGATACTTTTAAACCTCACCGACCTCCATTCTGTAAGCCCACATGCCATTGTCCCATTCTCATTTCTCATCACATCAGGAACTTCTGCATTGCAGTATGCAGCCACTTTAAAATCCAAAAAACAGAATAAAAATAATACCTTTAAACCGAATAGTAACTAAATTACACTTTTTTTTATTGAATCACTGTCAATTTCTGTGTTCTTGATACCTTCCTTTCTCCCTCTCCTCCATAATATATAGACCCTTCACCTCCCCACTTTCCAATACCCGTACTCCCTCTCCTTCTCTCTCTGCTTCTTCTTTCCTTTCCCAAGGATTCCCTCCTAACTTGGTGGGATCATCCAAAGTTTCAGTTGCTTCCACTCACCCACATTGCCATTTCCTGTTTCACTCCCACATGGAAAAGCTTATTTGCATCTCCCCTTTCCTCCTTCTTCTTCTGTCCCTTCCTTTTTCCTCTGCTGGCCACGACTATGGTCAAGCTCTCAGCAAGAGTCTTCTTTTCTTTGAAGCTCAGAGATCTGGCTACCTTCCCCACAACCAGAGAGTCACGTGGAGAGCACATTCTGGTTTGCAGGATGGCAAAGCTAGCGGGGTAACTTCAACACATAAAAAAAAAAACTTATTTATTTTATCTTGGTTTTCATTTTCTTTCGAAAGTTCTGGTTTTTATTGTTTCTGCAATTGTTGATGAGAACTTGCAGGTGGATCTAGTTGGAGGGTACTACGATGCAGGGGACAATGTGAAGTTCGGGTTACCCATGGCGTTCACCGTTACGATGATGTCGTGGAGCATAATTGAATACGGCAAACAAATGGCTGCTAACGGTGAGCTTGGTCACGCCATGGAAGCAGTGAAGTGGGGTACAGACTACTTCATCAAAGCACACCCTCAGGCCAATGTTCTCTACGGAGAGGTATTGTTATTTCTTATTAAGGTTATTTTTTCTTTATTTTAAAATGTTTTATTAGGAGTTGAATTTTAATGTTACATCATGGAAGAATTGATTTACTATGATATCTTTTTCACGAGATTATGATTAAAAAATGTTGGTGTTATGGCTTTTTGACGATTAGGTGGGAGACGGAAACACTGACCATTACTGCTGGCAAAGGCCAGAGGACATGACCACGGACCGTCACGCTTACAAGATCGATCCGAGCAATCCCGGGTCGGATCTCGCCGGAGAAACCGCCGCCGCTATGGCCGCCGCATCCATCGTTTTCAGACGCTCTAACCCTGCTTATTCCCACGAACTTCTCAGTCATGCCTACCAGGTAACACACTCTACTAAATAAATTTTATTTATTTATTTATTTATATTTAGTCATTATTATGATATAATGTAACGAGATTGTAGTGTAGTGTAGAGAAACACTGACGCGTGAGTTGTTGTTGAGAACAGCATTTGTTAGTGAAGTGAAACGGTTGGAGTTAATAGGCAGTTACACTTTTATGGCTCTTTTGTCAGAGTCGTTATTGCGACCAAGTTGGGCCGCATAGGTTAGGGCGGCATTTGCACCAAAAAGCTACAAAAATTAAATCACAACATTGTCCCTTTCTTCTCCTAATTACTCATCCTATTATTAAATCAACTACCCATTTTAGTACTATATGAAATTTTATTTTATTTTATTTTTAAATACACTGTAAAATAAAATAAAATAAAAGTTCAAGTTTGTTCATTCATAAAAATTATTTATTTGGTTATTATGCATATCCGGAAAGCTACTTGGTTCTTGTGTTCTAAAAAAGCAGTGGAATGAATATAGTATCTAGAATTTTTGTGTGCTTTTTGTAAGTTTGTTAATTTTTCCCCACAACTTTTTCTTTAGTCACCCTTAATCTTCCTTTGTTGAGATTGTTCACTGCAATTTCTTTTTTCTTATAATATCTAAAGAGGTGTGAATGATTATTTTGACGACAAAAGTAAAATTTGTTTATAGATAACATTATCAATTCACCTACTGATCCTTTTAATGCATTCCCATTCTTTAACAATACCCTCTCTTTATTTTTGTTATTTGTTAACATATTGAGAATTAATAGTAAAGATTGTGGTCCAAAAATAAATTTGGTTGCTATGTCTAAATGGGAACATGGACAAGAAAGAAGAGTGGGGAAAGTCTGTGATGGGTTGCCCAAGGGACACTCTTACCCATGTGTACCCCGAAGGATCCTAACCTTCCCCTCAAAATGGTTTCACATCACACAAATATGAAACTTCGTTATTGCCATTATGCCATGTCACGTGCTCATAGTGTCGGTGCTATTTTCTGGTCAAATCACACTTTGCTACTTGTTTCCTATGTATTTACTTTACAACCACTGGGGTGTGATGTTATTAGGTCTTCAAATAAAATTAAATAAATCCAAATGTGTATTGGTTTTCTTTACCAGTACTATTTTCTCCTACCTTTTACTTTACTCTTTCACCAACTTCTCCATTCCGTTTCTGTTTGCTGTCACTGTTCCTCATGGGTGAAAAACATGTTGCATTTAATTATCCATTTATTAGAGTTGGGGTGATGAAGAGAGAAAGATGCCTCTAAAATTCTTATCTTAATAAGGCCCTTAAGTAAAACAAAATATGCTATTTTGGTCACAGATCTGAATCTGATGGCCCCTCTGGTATCTGCTATTTTAGTTGCATCTAATAAATGAGGATAACCAAGAGGTTGATTTAATAAATGTTTCACCAACTTAGCGTAAGGTTAATTAATTCATTCATTGAATGAGAATAGTGGTAATGGATCCACTTTGCTCCATTCCATTTCCACCAGGACCTACTCAACTCACTCTCTTTGCCTTTGTTTTGTTCATTTTCAGTTGTTCGATTTTGCTGACAAATACAGAGGCAAATATGACAGCAGCATTACTGTTGCTCAGAAGTATTACAGATCAATCAGTGGCTACAATGTATGTTTATCTCTTTTAATTGTGTTCTCTGTATTCAATATGAACAAATTTAAAACTTTTCCATTGTAAATAAAAATAAAATTATTGGGTTCAATTAAAATTAAAATAAAAATCAATTGTAAATAGCAGCAAACAAAAGTAATAGTTGATTGAGTGTTGGTAATTGTGGTACAGGATGAATTGCTCTGGGCTGCTGCTTGGTTGTATCAAGCATCTAACAATCAGTATTACTTGGATTACCTTGGAAGAAACGGTGATTCCATGGGTGGAACTGGTTGGAGCATGACTGAATTTGGTTGGGATGTCAAGTATGCTGGGGTTCAGACATTGGTTGCCAAGGTAATAATACTAATAATTCTTAAACTTATAATTCATTGTTAGCTTCTTTTATCAGACATTGGTGGTTAGCTAAGGAGCTTTCGTTGTTGTTTCCTTGCAGTTCTTGATGGAGGGTAAAGCTGCCCATCATGCACCAGTTTTCGAGAGATATCAGCAGAAGGCTGAATCTTTCATGTGTTCATGCCTTGGAAAGGGTTCTCGCAATGTTCAGAAGACTCCTGGTGGCCTCATCTTCCGTCAGAGATGGAACAACATGCAGTTTGTCACAAGTGCTTCATTCTTAGCCACTGTCTATGCTGACTACCTTACTTCATCTCGTACGAACTTGAGATGTAATTCAGGCAATGTTGCCCCGGCTGAACTTCTCTCCCTTGCAAAGTCTCAGGTAATTCACCTCCTGCATTTCAGTTCATATACGAGAAAGTAAGTTTTAAAGTATATCAGTGTGGTCTCAATACTTGACATGTGTAATCTTCAGGTGGACTACCTTCTTGGGAACAACCCAAGAGCAACTAGTTACATGGTGGGCTATGGAAACAACTTCCCACAAAGGGTTCATCACCGAGGTTCATCCATTGTTTCAATCAAGGCTAACCCTTCATTTGTCAGCTGCCGTGGAGGTTATGATACTTGGTTTAGCAGCAAAAAGAGTGACCCCAACCTACTCACTGGAGCTCTTGTTGGTGGACCTGATGCCTATGATGATTTTGCTGATGAAAGAGATAATTATGAGCAGACAGAGCCAGCAACCTATAACAATGCTCCTCTCATTGGTATTCTAGCACGTCTGAGTGGTCGCGGTGGCTATAACCAGCTTCTTCCAGGTATTGCCATCATTATTCTTACTTTGTGTCCTTTTCTGTTCACACTCTTGGTGATAATGTAGTAATCAGCTTTAGTTTCTTCCTTGTAGTTGTTCCCGCTCCTAAGCCTATTGCTGTCAAGCCTCAACCATCCCCCAATACCAAGACAACTCCATCTCCAGGTACTGTTTGGCTAGTCTTCACTAATTCACTTGCACGTTGTATATTGCTTAATTAACACTGATAAATCTAACGGGAAATTCTTTTTCAGCTTCATGGTCTAGCCCAATTTCTATTGAACAGAAAGTTACTACCTCATGGGTTGCCAATGGAAAAACTTATTACAGATACTCAACAGTGGTGACAAACAAATCTAACAAGAGTCTCAATTCTCTCAATCTTTCAATCTCCAAGCTTTATGGTCCAATCTGGGGTCTCACAAAGTCTGGTGATTCCTACACATTCCCATCATGGCTCAGCTCCCTAGCAGCGGGTAAAAGCCTTGAATTTGTCTACATCCATTCCACTTCTCCAGCAGATGTCTCTGTGGCTAACTACGTGTTGGCATGATGGGGCTGAATTTGGTTTGAAGTGACATGAGAGTGGTTTACTGCTTTGTTGTGTAAGACTGTGTAGCCATACAAATGTGCAGTGAGGAAAGGGTCTTTACGTTTTTACTATTTTGGTGTCAAATCTTCTTCTTCTCTTGTGTATTTTTCATTTCAGTAGGTTAGATCAAAGTAGGTAGATTATATAAGATGGAAGGACCGGAGCAGAAAGGAGTGAAGAGACAAAAGGGCAGAGCTCATCCTCTTTCTCTCCGCTTTACAACTTATATACAGTGAGTGATACAAGACAGACAACGAAACAGGGTTGTTGAGAAGTTTTAAAAAAAATGAACTTCTCAATATTTGAGAGAAGAGTCATCACTTGTATTTTTCAAACAGCTTTGGATGTCTTTTCTGTGTTTGATGTTGTAAGCTTTGCAGCATTTTGTACTCTCTACAGAGAAACAGTTTGTGCTATATATATATATTTATATATTATTATGTCCTTGTGCTGTGCTATTATTGCATATTTGGCTACTTCAAGTTTATGATTTTTAATTGAATGGTCGAAAACTAACAGATACTGTTTTATGTGATTCTGAATCTTAACTTTATATTATATGCTCAATAATGTTAAATGTAAGAGTCACACTCAACCCTCAAAATGAGCGGCCAAGAAGAATTCTTCTGTGTGAAAAATGGCAGTCACTCACATCTTATCTCATATCATCCTCACAGTAAGGTTCCTTGTTCCTCAGGCAATTATTAGTAATCACTTGTGAGGAAAAAACACACTTTCAAATAATGATTGATCTTGCAATTAAAATTGTGTCAAAACCTCTTGGTGGCTTGTTCGGTGAATTATGGATACATGTTGATGCAAGATTAAATATACACTTAAAAGGAGACAAATAGAAACCTGAAAAATACAAGAACAGCTGAAAACCAAATTGTAACTTATAATGACCATAACATAACAACTTGGGATTTAATAGAAAACCTAGTCGAAGTTTCATTAACTAGGAAACTTCTTTCTGTTCTTAGAAGATGCTCTAATCTGAGGCAAATGTGAGGGACCATCTGTTTTTTATAAGCCCATGTGAGCTTCAGAGACAGACACAGGAGATAACAGCTAAGCTTTTGTGTAATACTTAAAATAAAACAATCAACAATTAGTTATGAAACGATTGAAATCTGAAAAATGTTTATTTAGTTCGTTAAATTCCACAATCATACAAATAGGTGTAGAGTCAAATGAGGAAGTCTATTTTATTCCACTTTATTTTTATAAATATTTCTCTAATTTTAAAAGTTTTAGTGTGTTTGTTTAAACATTTTTTTTTATAAATCAACTTTGAAAAAAGTTATATTTCTGATTATTTCAACTTTGAAAATAAGTTTTTTTTATCAAGAACAAATGGGTACAAAAAATAGTCAAATCAATGGAGCGTGGAAATTTCAATTAATGTTTAGCAGAAAATTAAGAATTCTGTTTTGCATTTTATTTGTTTATAGACAACAAAAAACACTGGATTTTAACCCTGATGATTTGAATGTGCAATCCTTTGGGGTTGTGAAATGGCCAAAATACTCGAAGGTCAATTGATATGCAATCCTACTTTAATTTTTTTTCACTTTTCCTCTTCTTCATTTGTTGTGTTTGCGTCTGAGAGTTCATCTGACAGTGGCATTGTTCTCCTAAGAATCACCGCATCGCACTGTGCCAATATAGAATATGTTTGTTTTTGTGTTTTCTTTTTTCTTGTCGCTGATGTATGATTTCAGAATAATTGATCTAGAACGTGATTTGGTGTTATATAATTTCGGAATAATTGATCTATAACTTTATTAGATTGCACAATCTTAAACTCTTTATATTTTTTTTTTTACTTTATGGATTTCACACTTCGAAATATATAAAAAAAATTGTTTTTTTTAAATTAATACTAATAAAATTATTTGACATTTGGAAGAGACAAGACTAGACCATATGTAGTTCATCTCAGATTCTAGTTAAATAGAGACAAATGATGTCAATCCATACAAAAAAAAATAGGGAATAAGTTACCCATGTTGATGCAAATATGTTATCTGTAGTATAGTAATAATTTGTTAGCGTCCTTTCTAATATGTCCTTGCAATTTAGTTATGCTGACCACATTGTCTTACAACTCTGGGGGATGAGGATTAAGACAAATTGAAATTGGTATTGCACAGATGTAACTTAGGTAAGTTTGGGATCTCTCATTCTCAAATTGAGTTCGCGTTTTATAACATCAGGCTATTGTCATTGTATAACATTAGTTATGAGATCGTTGATAAGAGTCTCATTTAAACTTTGAGAAAATGTGACACCACAACACCAACACTATTCATTTCTTAGTGGTTGAGATGAATCATGAGTGTGACAATGACTTCACATCCATCAACCTATGCAATTAGATACATGCGTTGGTTGAGATCAGTGTCACACCCATACATACTTATTGGGATGGATGAAGAATGACCTTCTACATTGTCACGTCATTGTTCACATAGTTCGGATGATGACAAGATACGATCCTAATCTCACAACATGCTTGTCTTATGAATAATTTCTCGTGTTATATTTATTATTATTTCAACATGATTATTTGTTTTAATATTTTAAGTATAAGTGTCTAATGTCATTTGAATGTTCGGAATAGAAAATTGTATTAGGAACTCTAGAGTTCAGAAAGTATTTTCGAATCTAGAAAATATATTTCAAGCTCTACAATTCAGAAAAAGTAAATTATACTTTTCATAAAAAATAAGGAGGTGCAAGAAGAAGGTACGGAGGTGCAGGAATAAAGTGACACTGCTTCAGCCCAAAATGCACGACGAGGCCCGACAGAGTTTTTTTTTTTTTGTTCTTCTGGGAAGAGAAGAAGAAGAATGAAGCTTCATCTTCACCATCCTGATCTCGTTCCAGTTCTGGTCAAATCGACATCAAAGTGAGACTGGCGTAGTTTCAGTTGGTTTCATTTCAATAGTTTTATTATAACTGCCTCCAATTTCAGAAACCAGAGAAAGAGAGCGAACGGAAGATGAAGAGCGAAAGTGAATTGGTTGGACTCTGCATAGAGGCAGCATGTGAGAGCAGAGAAAGCGTCGAAAAATGGCGGATGCAGAGGCGCAGTCTCGACCGCTTACCTTCTCCTGTCGCCGACGCTCTCCTCCGCCGCCTCATCTCCAGTGGTCTCCTCTACCCTTCCCTCCTCGAGTACTCTTACTCTCTCTATCCCTCATTTTCAACTCGATCATGTTCCATTCACGTTTCTAATTATTTTCATCCATGTTAGGGTTTTCAAACACAGCGCCGAAGAGGTTGACGTGAGGGACAACGGCACCGTGGACGCGGAGTGGATGGCGTATTTGGGAGCCTTTCGTAACTTGCGCTACTTGAACCTCGCGGATTGTCATCGAATCACCACTTCAGCTCTTTGGCCAATTGCAGGTGTCGTATCTATCTTCATTCTTCACCCTTACTCTTACTGTCACTGTTTACGAGCTGGCTCTGAGCATGATGCTTAATTGGTTTTAGGAATGACTAGTCTTCAGGAGTTGGATCTGTCTAGATGCTTCAAGGTCAATGATGCCGGAATTGCCCATCTTCTCTCCGTTCCTAATCTGGAGAAGTTGCGCATTTCAGAAACTGGCGTCACTGCCAAAGGAGTCAAGCTTCTTGCCTCTCTTGAAAACTTGTCTCTTCTTGACTTAGGTGGCTTGCCCGTAGATGATGTGTCGTTAACTTCGTTACAGGTATTGTAGTTCTCCTTTGATACTAGTGTATTCGATAATTAGTGCTATACCAGTCAGTGATTATACTACACCAATGTATGTTGAAATTGTAGTTTTTTTCCCTTGTAATTGTATATAAAATTTGTTGTGTGTTGTGCCGCTAGATGAACATTATAATTAGGCACACTTCAAGAGTTGGATTTTGTTGGACGCTGTAATTGTGTCAATTCTGACGCTACTATTAATGGATCCAAACCTTTTTTTTTGTTGGGTTTATACATACAGAGAGACATTGTTTGCTTCATCATTGATTCTTATTTCTAAGATTATTTGTTTATACCGTTGGTCTTCTTCTGCTTCTAAATCAGTAATAACATCTTGCCAAAATCGTTATTTATTGCTTTCTATGCTGATTAGTTATGGTTTTGTATTTAATTGGGGTTCAGTTTAGCACTGTTTTTCCATGATCTGGCTTTGGGCTATAATGGATTGCTGTATGCAGCATTTTGTTTGATGTCAGATGCTTGGAACACGCTTTTTTCCGAATGACTTGCTTGAATTCCCTATTAGACATTATTGTTTGTTTCAGTCGGGGGCCCAATGTATTGCGTTTTTGGAGTGTTCATGTTTTTATGTGTGTACACACTTGTGTGTGTTTGTTTGAGTTTGTGTTCTGTTCTCAAGTTGTAAAAATGTTCTTATATATGTGTGTATATATATATATATTTTTATAACCTTTACTGTTGTTTCACTTCACCCTCCTCCTAGGTACTGAAAAGGCTACAATATATTGATCTATGGGGTAGTAAAATATCAAATAAAGGTGCTGCTGTTCTCAATATGTTCCCAAAGTTGACTTATCTCAATCTTGGCTGGACCAGTGTCACAAAATTGCCTACATTATCATCTCTTGAATGCTTGGACATGAGTAACTGTACTATTGATTCTATACTTGAAGATGATAAATCTCCTTTGGCAAAGCTTATTTTTTCTGGGGCTACATTCCTGAATGAAGCTGAAGCCTTCTTGTATGCAAATACAAATCTCCTATCCTTTTTGGATGTAGCCCATACCAGCCTGAATAAATTCTTCTTCTTAAGTAAAATGAAAGTAATAGAACATCTCAATCTCAGCTCATGCATGATGGGGGACGATTCAGTTGAGATGGTCGCATGTGTTGGTGGTAACTTGAAAAGTCTGAATCTTAGTGGTACCAGGGTTACTTCTGCTGGATTAGGGATTTTAGCTGGACATGTTCCGAATCTTGAAACTCTATCATTATCTCAGACACCAGTGGATGACACTGCCATCTCATTTATCAGTATGATGCCTTCATTAAAGGATGTTGACCTGAGCAATACAAACATTAGAGGTATTTGATTTGTTGACATAGTTGTTGTTATTATGATTTATAAATTTGTGTGCATTACCTGTGGTGGCAGCTATAGGCTCTACTCTGGTTAAATCCTACCATTTCTTCAGCTTATTGGTTGATCCCTTTTACCATTGGGCTGCTCCTTACCATGAAACTTCTTTGCAAGAATAACCTGTCTTTGTTAATGTATTCATCATTCGTTTCCTTTACTGCATTTTTGGGGAAGAACAAAAGGATGTGTGCTTGCAGTATGTAGCTATTCGCACATGAGGCTGAATATTCTTTCTTCTGCTTTAGTATGTTTTGAATTAACATTTATTTATTTGCTGATCTTGAAGTTGATTTGAAACCCTAATAAGAGTAAATCTTATCTTTAATTATGCCAGATATTCAACATGTCCTGTTTGGTCTTTGTCAACATGTGTGGGACGACTGGTTAATTTCAAATGTTTTGTCTTTTAATCAAGTTACCTTGTAGAATCATGTGTCTTTTGTCTGTGCACACTAGATTTAAATAGCTATTTTCTGTCCTAGAAATCAAGGGTTGATATTATTAAGGAGCCATTTGTTTGAGAAAATGTTTTGTTTTCAATTTTAATCACAAAAAACCCTAAACCCTAAACCATTCACCTATTCCATAAGGCAAGTCAATGGGGCAATTGGAATAGCTATTTCCTAGGTTTTTAGTTGTGGAGGGAAAATGTGGGGAGATGTATGGTTATTTGTTACACAGAGAATTTGTGATTGCAAGGGGTGGCAGCATGTGATGGGGGTGAGACTCGCTTGCGAATTTGGCCTTTACTTAGGACTGAGAAGGTGTATCTTCCAGGAAGAGGAGCACCACTCCATTATCGTTTTAAACCAGTTTTGTTACTTGCATATAATTTCAATATTAAAAATCCCTCTGTTCTATTATAGTTATTGAACCTAAACGGTATTTAAGGCCTATTTGGTTCGAGGAAACCTTTTCTATTTTCACATATAGCTACCAAAATGTGACTTTATTTTCACTATATTTTTTGTTTTTGGAGATTTTTAAATAAACAGTGAAAATAAACAATTTTTGTCTTCATAATTTCGTAAACAAATATTTAAAAAAAAACAGGAAATAGAATGAATGTGATTTGACACTTTTGTAATTATTTGTGCGAAGTAGAACTGAAAGCGATTTTTTTTCTTAATCTTACATTGCCCTTAATTTCTCAAATAGAAAATGTCCTTAATTTCCTATCTTTGCCAATGGCTTAAATAATTGTTCAATTTGTTTCCAAGACTTCATTTTTACTGATTAAGCATTTAATGAAATGCTAGAGTGGATCATTTCGATTTAGCAAATTGTGATCTTCTTGTCCATTTTACTGTTCGAAATGTCTACATTTTGTTTGTATTATTGTATCTCTCTCATTTTGTTTATATCTCCATTTTCTGCTTCTAGTTTTAAAATTTTGTGTTTCATTCAGCTTACTACTTGTATTTACGACTTAGGTTTTCTACAACAAGGAAGGATTGATGTGGACTCCCCACTCTCCCTGATGGCTTTGCAAAATCTTAAATTAGAAAGGTTGAATTTGGAGCATACGCAAGTTAGGGATGAAGCTTTATACCCCTTGTCAAGCTTCCTAGAACTAAGATATTTATCACTTAGAAGTGCTTCACTTGCAGACGTCTCACTTTACTATTTATCGTCAATTCGTAAATTGACAAATCTTAGTGTTTGTGATGCGGTATTGACAAATTATGGGATTGATATATTTAAGGCTCCTGAAACTCTGAAAGTGCTGGACCTCCGAGGTTGTTGGCTCTTAACTGAAGACACTATCTTGTCATTCTGTAGACATCATCCACAAGTTGAAGTCAGACATGAACTGGGTACTGTATATCCTTTTAATCAAAATGGTCCTAATCATTCCTCTCCATCTCGATCAACTTCTAGGACTGTGCAAATGGCTAAGAAGAAAGATCAAGTTCCGGTATTTCCGTATCTTGAAGGTAATTGCTATTTACATTATGATCTTTAAGTTTCTAGCTTTATATGACTATCTAATTTGATTTTCTTGATTTATTTTTACATAGACCAAAGATTAAAGTACAGCAGGGATGAGTTACTTATATTGCAGTTTGCGTCTTTGCCTCTTGCATCTAGTAGTGAGAGTGGCAATTCAATATTTGAGAAACAATTGGACTGAATGGATAATTCGCCTTCTATATAATTGTTTGCACTAATGGCATTGGTAATCTGTGTTCATTTTTCTTGTTTTTCGTAATCATTGCCAATTTTATAATATTACTTGCTTTGATTTTATTTTAAATTATGATATCATCCTCCTATTCATGCTGGGTATGCGCATTTTTGTTGCTTTGCAGGAAAGGGTATGTGAAATGAACAGAGAGGATTAATAGCCCAAGTTCGATGTAATTCCATTGTTCTCATTTCTCATTTCTCATTTCGAATGCACATGGTCAAAGCCGAATCATGTTTCTGATAGAAAAATCGAATGTGATGGTGAGCCTTGGTTCCAACTTACCGTGGCTTGCATGTAGATATGCAATGTGGATTAAGAAAGGTTTAGTGATATTATTGTGTGTTTTGGCTGACACGTGCCTTTTTTATTGGCGTGCAGCAGTGGACACATAGGATGTTGTGAAGGATTGCTTCTACTGAGTAGTTTTTGCAGGTTCCCAAGTATAGAAGAGTGTAGTCATCAGGATGATGTTGCTTCAGATAGATCATTAACTACGCACTTCAGCACTAGATCACTCCATGACTCTTTGTGATGGTTTGTATTAATTATCATATATCTGAAGGGTGGACACTTTTAAGGTGTCTTGCTCGTGTTTGTGTTTGGTTTCTCATTTAAATATGTAGAAGCAACGTGTTCTCTCTCAGTGTCCACTGTTCCTAGAGGCAGGGTACTCGGATAGAAGTACTATACTATGGGGAGCTAGCTTGATGAGAAGGAACACTATACAGAGAAATTGGGACTTAATCTCGTGTTTCGACAAGAGTGATGATACCCGTTATCTGTAAAATTCTGTGCTTTTATTAAGCAACCAGATCGACGACAGCCGCTGAATGGTTGGAAGGGATCAAACCATACTATTGTAAGTTACACTAACCATATAATTTTCAATAACTCAATCGCTTTTTTATAGAATGTATTTTTTATAATTTTACTTTTGAACTACATTTACACATTTTCATGGTGTAATTAAAATAGTCAATATTTGTGTGTATGTATCTTAAATAATTTTATATTGATATAATTTTTTAAACACGGTCTAAATGATAGGAACAATCTAATTGAGTTTTAAGAATAGAATATCTAGTGTAAGAATAGAATACATACTTAACGTATATATACTGGTGTCGTAATTGGTCTAATTTATATAATGACGAAAATTATTATTTTTGTTGAAAGTAATTTAAAATCACTTAAATATTATGTAATAAGGAAAATCAGTTGATTTTTACTAAAATAAATATTTCACTTTGAAATTATTATTTAATTGATTTTAAGGAGAATTTATTGACGGAAAGGTTCTCAAAGTACATTTGTATACAAGTCTTTTTTTGCCAATCCTTCTAAATTAAATTTAACCAAATTATTTAGCAATGAAGTGGAATGCTTGTGACTCTGAGCTCAAGAATTTGTATATACCCTTGTCGTGGTAGTCCACAGTTCTATTTTTTTGTTTCAGTTTTTTACTGATACTTATTTTGCTGCAACACTTTGTGGATCGATTGCATCAACAAATTTTTTTATTGAATCCAATAGAATTTACAGACATGAAGTAGGAGAATTGCGGTTTCCACGAAAATAGGAAACACAAGGTTAAGCGACTAAACCATCTATATGTACAGTAGAGGAAACTTCGACCATTTTTAACATTTGATGAACTTTTAACTCAAGAATTACAGTTGGTTGTAGCTAGATTTAATAGTTTTTAATTGTATTCAATGGATAATTAAATTGCTACTTCTAATGTTTTTATGTATAACTTTCATACAGGATGAACCCTAAATTTATGTACAAATCAACAAGAAATTAGAAGATATGGAAAATGAAGAAAGCCATAATTCTTAGAAGAATCGATCAGTTGATCACAATGAGCAACAGCAAACCCAAATTATAAGCAGTATCGACATAAAGGTTAGCAATTTTGAGCGAACTGGCTGGGCTGATATAAGCGTAGGAATCTCTAACCAAAGAGTAAAATTTTGGTGATTCTTCCTACACTCATATTTGAAATATCAGAATTATTCTTTGATAATTTTAGGTGATTCCGAAATAGGGATTCTGCAAGAAAAAGTTGTTCTGGAATAGGAATTTTATAAATAAATGAGAATAGGA
>Ga0123341_1000751_pt1 | contig 21861 bp, 15 predicted proteins | sample Turbeapinknodule_FD_89959 | JGI IMG/M metagenome (GOLD analysis project Ga0123341, IMG submission 89959) | Root nodule microbial communities of legume samples collected from Mexico - Turtle bean Mexico pink nodule | ecosystem: Host-associated > Plants > Roots > Nodule | place: Mexico: Nepantla...
AAAAAAAAAATAAATATTAAAGGTATAACGTTGAGATTTTCAGACGTATATACAGAGAGAGAAATAGGTGTAGAGATACTTTATTTCTTTATGATATTAGAACTTTACCTTCTACTTTGTGGAATAAAGTGTCTCTTATCGTCTCTAATATTTTAGAGAAAGATGTAATCTTCCACATTATAAATTAATTTAGGGAATTTTGCATGTTGTAATAGTGACTTGATTAGGATTATGCAATAATACTCTTTCTTTTGATTGAAAATATAAACAAAATTAATGGATTTAAAAGTCTTGTCCACAATTTACATATCCAATTTTTCCTATAACACACAAAAAAAAAAAAAATAACAATATTATATGACCTAAGAGGGGTATGTAAAATTGATTGAGATGAAATAAGCTATAATCTTAACATAAAACATTTGTACATATGTTTTATGAAAATAAGCATAAAGTGAGTTTCTAATCTTTTATGGATATATTTCTATTTACAATAAGTTATCAAATAAGTTATCACAAAAGCTACAGGGTTGGATATAATTTCATTCACATAAGTTATCACAAAAGTCACAAATATAAGGGTAAGCTACTAAAAAGAAACTACAAGATGTCATAATTTTGCATTAATTCAACTTAAGAATGAAATTCATAATTCAACTTAGTCCATCATTTTTCATTACACACATACACACAAATATACGGATCACACATGAATCCACATATCAAAGATATCCCACCAAAAAATATCTTTTGACGTTTTCTGGAAGATCAATATTGAGTATTCTCTACTATAAACTAACACCTAACCCATTTTAGTACCTCAAGTATATAAACCTCAACTACATGGATCATGATAAGTTTAGAGTATATTCATATTCAAACCTCAACCTGTGTTCTAACAATGCAATGAACTTCTCTTTAACTTCTCACCACCTAATGATGTCTTCATCTATTTAGATCATCAATAAAGGTAGGGGTCTTTACTACAACATAGATCTTTATTTAATAGATACATTCAGTCATGGTTCACATATCATCCCACATTTGTGACCTTAATTTTCACACATTTCATTCATGCATATCACAACATACTTAACATATATTCTTATGCATATACATTCCAACTCAAATAGTATGTCTTCCTTCATCATACAAAATTTACACATATATAAACATGCCATTTGCATTCACCTTACATGTACATATTACAAATCACTTTAAATAAATCAATTAAGAATTCAAGCACACAATTCAATAACTTTTGCAAATAAACATGCATATACATAACATAATACTAAAAAACAAATAGGAAAAACTACTTGAATATGGACATTAGACAAAACCTCCACTTAAGCACTTCAAATTTGATAAGTGAGGGTATCATACAAAACACTTATTATACAAAACATTTATTGAAGTGACTAAGATAATACCTTCACTTAAGTGTTCCTGAATTCGACAACTCTAAAACAAAATTAGATCACTTAAACTCAGAACAACATTCCCATCCTACTTATAAATTTATGCCTTTCAAGTAAAACAATGAGTTTAATTTCCTATTGAGACTAAACGAAAATGAATACTCCACTGAAACAGGTATGAAAGAAACCTAGTTCAACATGCAAAGTAAAGACTTAATGTGCACCTTAAGAACATCAACATCACATAAAAACGATGGACTTTGGACTTCACGTACAACGAAAAAGCCTTCAGCTTACACGTGACACATGAACTTCAAATTCTACATGCAACTTAAGAACGTCAAATACACATGCAACATAAATTCATCATATTCTACATGCAACTAAAGAACATCAAACACACATGCAACAAAAGTTCTTTTGATTATACATGCCTATAAACAACATCAAATGCAACAAAATTTATTTAGATTATACATGCTTATAAAGAACATCAAATGCACATGCAACATAAATTCTTCTTATTCTACATGCAATTGAAAAATGTCAACCACACATCTTCTTATTCTACATGCAACTGAAAAATTTCAACCACACATGTAACAAAAGTTCTTCACATTCTACATGCAACTAAAGAACGTCATATGCACGTGCAAGAAAAGTTCTTCTTAAGTTAGCTTAAGAGTTTCCAACTTGCATGTAACAATGAACTCTATAGAAACTCCTACTTAAGCAAAAAAGTCTCTTAATATCTAGAAGCTTTGAGATAGAAATACTCATTTGAGAATTATCCCTAGTTCGCTAGCTATTATGAAACATGGTTGAATTCTAAAAGAGAGGAAGCTTGAAGGGATGAAGGTAGAGAGAAGGCAGAGCAAATACTTAGAGGGGGAGAAGGAAAGAGAAAGGTGTGCATGTGTGTGAAAGTGAAAAGATGGAAATGGGATCTTACATTAGCCCTGACTACAAAAAATTTCATCCTCGAAAACTGTCTTACCAAGGAAGAGACTAGGGTTTGATTCTCGTGTAGTCTTTTCCATCTCCTAAGTGGAATCTCCATATTTAAGGTCACACAAAACTTTGACCATGTTGATACTTCTACCATGAAGTTTCTTTACTTGAGAGCCTAAAATTCTAACACGCTTCACTTCAAAATATAAATATTGTTTTATCTGCATTAAATCAAATTGTAAGACATGTTTAAGATCATGTACATACTTCCTCAATGGTGATACATGGAAGATGTTGCGAATGTTGATTAGAAGAGGAGGTAAAGCAAGCTCATATGAAACATGGCATATTCTCCTAAGAATCTGATAGGGTCTTATGAACCTTGGAATCAACTTCTTTGACTTGATAGCTCTTCCTTCACATGTGAATGTTGACTTTCAAAAACGTATTCTCCTACAGATAATTCCAAAGGTCTTTTGCCTTTGATCTGCATAAGATTTTTATCTACTTAAAGATGTCTTCAACCTTTCTTAAATCATCTTGACTTTGTTGTATTAAGTCTGACCCAAACAATACATTTCCCCATCCTAAAATGAACATAGGGGTGCTCTACATTTTCTTCCATATAACTCCTCGTAAGGAGTCATACCTATATTTGCTTGATAACTATTATTATAGGTAAACTCTACTATATCTAACTATTTGATTAATATATGTTTAGGCTAGCTTCTGCATAGAAATAATCAGAACTATAGGTAGAGAATGTGCAATCTTCATGAGTTTTTCCATGATTACCCAAATTGAATCATGCGTCCTCACAATTTGTGGCAAATGAGTAACAAAATCCATGGATATGTTATCCCACTTCTAGATTGGGATTGTCTAGCTGGGTCAACATACCTCCTAGTAGTTGATGCTAAACTTTAGATTTCTGGAAAGTACAACATGCATCCACATTCATACTCAGCCACCAGTAGGATTTCCTGAGATCTTGATACATTTTGGTCATACCCGGTTGTAAATTGAACTTGCTTTTATGACTCTTAGATAACATCACTTGCTTTAATTCTCCATGCTTGAGCACACATATTATGTTTTGAAACCTTAAGATACCATCCACTCTCATGGATAAATCTTTAGTTTTCTTAGTGCCTAACAAAATTAAGATGCCTTTCAATTTAGGATTTCCCATTTGCTTTGTTTTGTAAAAACCCAATTGTTATAACAAGCATGTTACAACTAATATGACCAAACAATACCAAAACCTCCAAGTTCAAATTTCTAAAATCTCAATCAATTTCAATTCCCTGACCATAAGTGTAGCCATTTGAGTTTTCTTCCTACTCAATGCATCTTCAAAAACATTTGTTTTCCCATGATAGTACAATGACTGAAAATCATAATCTTTGAGAAATTATATTCACCTTCTCCATCTCATGTTGAACTGGTCAAACAAATATTTTAACCTTCTATTATCGTTGAACAAATCAAAATGAGCTATATAAAGGTAATATCTCCAAATCTTCAATCGTAACAATTTCTACCAACTCCAATCATGAGTTGGAAAATTTCTTTCATGCACTTTCAATTTTCACAAGGAATAGACAACGACATTCTTATCTTGCATTAGAATACACCCCAATCCTTGATAAGAAGCATCACAAAAAACATCAAAAGGTTAACTCAGATTAGGGATGGTTAACCTTCTTTTCAACTCTTCGAAGCAAATTTCACATTACTCTGTTAGAGTAAACATATGATCTTTCTTGATCAAATGAGTTAAAAGAGCCCCTATCTTGGAAAAACCTTGAATAAACCTCCGACAATACCCCAATAATCCCATAACACTTCTAATATAAATAACATTCTTAGGATGTCCTTATTGTATAACATCTTCTACTTTAGAAGGGTCTACTAATATCCTTTGAATTGAGATAACATGCCCCAAAAATCTATCTTCAAACATCCAAAACTCACACTTTGATAAATTTTCATATAATTTGTTTTTCTCTTAAAATATTCAAACAATTTTAAGATGATATGCATGTTCCCCCGACGACATGAGTATATTAAGATATCATCTATTAATACCACCACAAACTTATCAATGAAAGGTCTTAAGATTCAATTCATATAATCCATGAAGATTGTTGGAGCATTGATCACTCCAAATGGCATAACCATAAATTCATAGTGACTATACCTTGATTTGAAGGTTGGTTGTCTTTGAAATATCTTCGACTTTAACCAGAATTTGGTGATAACCTGATCTTAGATTTATCTTGGAAAAGATAACTACCCCACGCAATTGATCCATAAGAACATCAATCTTGGAGAGAGGATATTTGTTCTGGACTGTTAGTTTGTTTAGTTGTTTGTAGTTGATACATAGACAAGACTAACCATATTTTTCTTCACTAACAATATAAGAGCCCCATATGAAAACATTGGGTCTGATGAATTGTTTCTCTAACAAATCTTTTACTTGTTTCTTTAACTTAGCCAGCTTAGTTGGTTTCATTCTATACGGAGTAATGAAAACAAGACATGTTTCACTGATCATATTGATACAAATTCTATTTCACTTAGGTGGAAGATTTGGAATATCCTTGCGGAACACATCCATAAATTCGTTGACCAAAATCATATTCTTTTTTGATTTATCTACCGTTGTAGTACATACCAAAAGCATGAAACACTTTGCTCCTATTTGTACCTCCTTTTTAAAATGTTAAGCCAAAATTAACTTCTTCTAGCCCAAATATATAAGGATAAGGTTGGTAGACAACCAATTCATTCCTAGGATAACCATCAAATCATTTAAAGGCATACAAATTAAATTAGTTATATTTTCATCCAACCACAACTATTGGACACATAGGGGAAGTTATTATAGCACCCCAAGTTGGTGTAGAATCCACCAACTCAATATTGCACCCAGCTGACATAAAAGAATGGGTTGTCCTAGAACCAAACAATATAGATAATTGTGCCTTAGACATAGAACACATACCTTTCACAAGACTATCTAATTGTGAAGCTTCATCTCCACTAATGGCAAATACACTACCAGTTACTCTAGGTATTTGGTTCATTGCTTGTGGTACTTGTTGCATTCCATTAGAAAGGGTTGCTCCTAACTTAGTTCTAAAATCCTTTATTACATAACCATGTTTATTACATTTGGTGCAAGTAACATCTAGAATTGTCTCAGAACATAACCTATCCATGTGAGGTCAAAACATCTTGAAACATTTAATGGCAGACTGTGACTAAAAAATGGAGCTTCGACCTTAATGAGACTGAGGTCTAGAGTAAAGCTTCCTTTGATCTCTATGTTTGGGTTTGCCCTTCGAAGGTCTTCCCATCTAAGGTGTAGTAGCCCTACTACTACTTTTTAGTCCTTTCATAACCTTTGTTTTTTCACTGGAGCAGGAAACTCTCTAATGAACATAAGAATCACCATTTCCTTAAGCTCTAGCTTCAATCCATTCTCAAAATTTTTGTACCTCCAAATTTCGGTCATGGCATGAGTGTAAAATCTAGCTAGGTGTTTGAACCTAGTAGCCTGTTCAGAGAGTATAAGATTCCTCTATTTCAACTGCATAGACTCAATTTCCTTTACATATATGGCAGTGTCAAGGAAATACCATTCAAAAAATCTTGCTTTGAAACTCTCCCAAGTTACAACTTCTCCCCTATATTCCATTATCTTCCATCATCTGCTTCATACACATCCACCAAAAACTCAACTAATTCCATAATATACAAATAGAGTAGGACAACTTCTTCTCTTAGGACAACTTCCTCTCATAAGACATTGAGTGACTTCAAAGATTCAATTAATGTCTCCAACCCATTGATCTGAATTATCGGGTTTTCTAATATGCTTTCAAGCCCTTTAAACTACCTTGCCTCTTTTATTTACCTTAAGTTGGTATTAGAACAGTTTGATCACACTCTACTGATCTCAGTCTTATCTGGTGAAGTTTAAAACGTGTAACTCTTTTTGGAAAAAAAATCTCAATATTTTTGAAAACAATATTCAACATCTTTACAATTCTACCAATAACCTTGCCTCTCTTAAACAAACAGAACATGACATGATGTCTATCATGAGTGAAGCTCAATTTACTGTTGAAGAATTAAAGATGTTCTTAGAGGTTTAGTCATTAGACAAAATCAAGAAAAAGCTGGACAAATTCTATATGGTGATGATCCTTTATGCCATATATATAGACTTTGAACATGTTAAAGATAAACTTTTAATATGTCATGAAGTTCCATCTATTGAAAGCTTGACGACACGAATCCTTCGAGTTCCAACACTTCAAAGCATGAATGTTCATGAGCCTTTAGAATCTTTTGTCATGGTTTCCACATATGGAAGAAAAGGATGCAATGCTAGAGGAGAACGTGCTGGTAAGGACGACCTCAATGCACGTAATGTAAAAGAATGGATCATGTTCAAGAGAACTGTTTTTCTTTGCATGGATTCCCTAACAAGGCAACTAATATCTATAAAGCTAAAGCTATTGGGCCTAAATTCTCAATGAATAATACCAAGAATATCTGAGGATTAAATGTAATAACTTGGCACGATCATTTGCCAATCTGAACTTGTCAACAACTTTCATCTCACAATCCATGGAAAGTCAAAACTCATGAATAATTGACTTAGGTGCTTCTATCATATTTTTGGTAATACCGTCGTGTTCTCATCTCCTTTCTATAAAAACATTCATCATTTCATAACGTTAGTCAATGGTTCTAAAGTTTCCTCAAAAGAGGTTGGTCAAGTTTCCTTTTCTCCTTCCTTAAATCTAAAATTTGTTCTTTTTGTTCCTGATTATCCTTTCAATCTTATTTCTTTGAGTCAAATAACTAAGTGTTTTAAATTGTTCAATGATCTTTGATGTCAATTCATTTGTTATACAAGAACGTGGTATATATGGGGCGATTGATTGGAGAAGGATATGAATATACAGATTTATACTATTTTGGAACTAATCCACGTGTGTTTTGTTTCACATCTATGTCTCTTAAACTTTTACATGATCGTTCGGGAAATTCTCACTTATCAACATTTTAAAAAATGTCCCTAAATTTGATAGTCTTTAGACGTTAGAATGTGAGTCATGTTAAATAGGAAAACATGTTAGATCTTCTTTTTCTAAAAGGTCTACTTAATCAAGATGTAATTTTGTTTTCTATTATCCTTTTTTATATTTGGTGACCAAGTTTTGTCTCATCTTTTGGTTTTAGGTACTTTACATCCCTTTTTAATGAAATCAAAAATTAATTTGGCCAAGTAATTATAATTTTAAGAAGTGACAATGCCTAAGAGTGCTTTTCCTCTAATTTATATGCAATTTTAAGTTATCATCACATTTTATACTAGTCTACTTATGCTCACTCATCTCAACAAAATGGTATTGTAGAGAGGAAAAATAGACACTTGGTTGAGACTGCTCGTACCTTGTTGCTGGGTGCCAATATATTGATCTATCATTGGGGTGATGTTATCCTAACTACTTGTTTTCTTATTAACAGAATGTCATCTTCTTCTCTCATTATTTTAGTATTTTTCCAAATGATCCTCTCTTTCATATTTTCCCTGTGTGTTTGGTTGTGTATGTTTTGTTCATGATTTGTCTCAAGATTTGGATAAACTCTTTGCCCGTGTATTTAAATGTGTCTTGGGATATTCTTGGCTTCAAAAAGAGTGTCATTGTCACTATTTTGAAACTAAGAAGTATTACATGTATGCTAGTCCCCTGTTTTTAACATACTCCTTTCTTCTCTTCATTTATCCAAGATGTTTATTCCATCCAACAGGTCTTTTCTACCATTAATTATGTATGTTGTTCCTTGTGCTCTTGACAATCCCAATGTTGATAAAAATCCTCCTAAACCATCATCACATCCTTTTATTGATCCAAGCGACTAGTACAATGCTTCAAGGTGAATCCTCTTCTTAAAGTTCTTCTCAATCGTCACTCAATACCATGATTCCTAGTAATGATGATTCAACTTGGCCCATTGCCCTTTGGAAAGGTACTTGCTCTACTCATAATCCACATCTTATTTATAATTTTCTTATCTATCATTGGTTGTCTCCTTCCTAACGTTCTTTTATATCCTTTGTGTTTTTTATACTATTTCAAAAAATATGAATGAAGCACTTGATCATCCTAGATGGCGACAAATCATGACTATAAAGATAAAAGCTCTTGACCATAATAGCACATGGGAGTTAGTTCCCCTTTCACCTAAGAAGAAGAAAGTTAGATTTCGATGAGTTTATGCCATTAAAGTTGGCCCCAATGGTGAAGTTGAACGTCTCAAAGCACGATTAGTTGCCAAAGGATACACTCATATCTAATGACCTTGATTATAGTGATACTTCTTCTCCAGTGGAAAAAAGTACTATTGTTCATCTTTTCTTTGCCATGGAACTTATTCGTCATTGGCCACTTTATCAACTTGATATTAAAAAGGTTTTTCTTCATGGAGATCTAGAAGAGGAAATCTACATGGAACAACCTCTTGGGTTTGTTGCTAAGGGTGAGTCTGGTTTGGTTTGTAAGTTGCATCGCTCTCTTTATTGTCTAAAGCAATAACCACATGCTTGGTTTGGAAAATTTAGCTACATTGTTCAAACCTTGGGGCTAAAACACAATGAAATAGATCATTCAATTTTATACTGTTATAGTTTTCCTGAAAAATGTGTTTACTTAATAGTGTATGTTGATGATATAGTCATTACAGGGAATGATGTTGCTAGAATATCTCAGCTAAAGGAAAACTTGTGAAAACATTTTCAAACCAATGATCTAAGAAGCCTTAAATACTTTTTGGGTATTGAAGTAGCTCAATCAAAAGAAGGTCTGTAATCTCTGAAAGGAAGTATGCTCTAGGTATCCTAAAAGAGACATGTATGATTGATTATAAACCAGTGGATAATCCTAAGGACAAAAAATCGGAAATTAATGACAGATCAAGGTGAATCTTTATCTTATTAAAAAATATATAGAAAACTTATTTATCTTACTACTACTAGAACTAATATGTCTTTCGCAAGTGGTGTATTTATTCTCCTTGTATTGGCCATATCATTTGTATCCCAAGATAACTCAAAAAGGCTCAAGGACAAGGTCTAGTATACAAATATAAAGCAAACACCCAATTTATGGATATTGTGATGTTGATTAGCTAGGATCCCCTACTAACAGATGTTCTACTACAAGACATTGTATTTTCCTTGGAAGAAATATTATTTATTGGAAAAGTAAGAAATAAAATGTACTTGTCCAATCAAATGTTGAAGTTGAATATAGGGCAATGGTGTCTCTTACTTGTGAACTTGTATGGGTAAAATAATTCCTTCAATAACATAACTTTTGTGAGATTGAACAAATGAAGATGTATTATAATAACTAAGTTGCACTCCATATTGCTTCCAACTTAGTATTTCATGAGTAAGCTAAACATATAAAAATTGTCTGTCAATTTATTAGGGAAAAGTTGGTGTCCAAGGAAATTTGTACTAAGTTTGTCAAATCCAATGATCAATATACATATATATTAACAAAATCATTAAGGGAACTTTATTTTGAATTTATTTGTCCCAAACTTGTACATATAATTTGTATGCTCCAACTTGAGGGGAAAAGAATATGTATTAAATATAGGTAGTAAGTAGTGTTGCATAATCAGGAGAATTATTCTGTAAATAAGTGCAAATTTTATTTTCTATTTATTAGGACAAATTTGTTAGTGATTTGATTTAATTTGATTTGGACAGCTTTAATCACCAATTATTTCTTGCTTTCATTACCTATTATTTTTTTCCTTAATTAGATTGTAAATCGTCTATAAATTGGGACTGTAATCACATTTGTAAAACATCTCAGAAATATATTTCATCTATTTCTTGCAAGTTGGTATCAGAGCTCCTGATCTGGGAGTCTTTGCTTGCAATATTTTTTTTTTAGCAACCTCCATTGTTGCAATTATTTTCATGGGCAGCCTTCATTGCTGCAATTATTTTTGCAACTTTTTTATCCTTATCTTTTCTCCATTGACCACCTCCTTGCACCATTGAGCGTTACTGCCACTGCCATTGACCGTCGCCGCTGTCGACCACCACCGTCGACTGTTGCCGTCGCCAATTGCCAGAAACTCCCACCAGCCATCGGAAAATAAATTTTATCAACAAACTTTTTTGTGTGAACTGGACCAAATTTTGCCAATCTGCAAAGCTGGGTTGGTTTTGAGCTCTCATGGAGGTCTCATGGACTCCCTTAGTAAGACATTTAGTTATTGTTCCCTAACTGAGTGGTAAGAGTTCTAGTTTTTTATCCTTTGATGCTTCTAGTATTGAAAATATCTTGATTATAGACTCTCATGTTACTGATCATATGACACTTCATTCCTCTTATTTTTCATCATACACTGCTTTATATGGTAACCAATATATTATTGTTGCTAATGGTTCCAATACCCCCGTTAATGGTCGTGGTAACATTCACCTTCAACCTTCCTTTCCTTTAAAAAATGTGCTTAATATTCCCAAATTATCCAATAACCTCTTGTCTATTCAAAAGGTTACCCAAGATTCAAATTGTGCAGTGGTATTTTTTCATTCCCATTATATTTTTCAGGATTTACCATGGGGAAGACTATTGGAATTGCTAAAGAGAAATGCGGGTTATATTATTTACAACATGAAGAAAATAAAAAGTGTGCAAGACTACAGGCACAAATTTCTAATCTTCAGCAAAGTCATGAATCTTGGTCATCGTCTCAGATATGACATCAACACAGACGTCTTGGCCATCCTCCATTTAGTACCCTAAAGTCCTTATTTCCTGTTTTATTTACAAAAGTGTTTGTTGAGTCTTTTCATTGTGATGTTTGTCAGTTTGTTAAACACCATCGGACAACTTTTCTTCCCAATGGTAGTAAAAGTTCTAAATCTTTTGATCTTCTTCATTCAGATGTTTGGGGACCTTCACCTATTCCTAATATCTCAGATGCAAAATGGTTTGTTTCATTTATTGATGATTGTACTCGGGTTACCTAGATATTCCTCATGAAAGATAAGTTTGAAGTTTTTCACTTGTTTGTAATGTTTTACAAAATGATTCAAACACAATTTGAAAGTCCAATTAAGAGATTGTGTTCTAATAATGGAAAAGAATATGTGAACCAAAACCTTTCGAAGTTCCTTTAGGAAAACGGAGTTGTTCATGAATTAACTAGTGTGGACACTCCTCAATAAAAATGAGGTTGCTAAAAGAAAAAATCGTCATCTCCTTGATGTTACTAGAGTTTTATTTTCCAAACGTCTGTTCCTAGATCTTACTAGGGGAAGCAGTCCTGACTGCCACTTATTTGATTAATAGATTACCCTCTCGGGTTCTAGAGGGTGTTACTCCTACTCAGTTTATGACCACATTTTGTCCTTCTATTCCCATGTTGACTAGTCTTCAAAATCATGTCTTTGGTTATCCTGCTTTTGTCCATGTTCATAGTCTTTATCAGGGTAAGTTAGATCCTCGCGTCATCAAATGTGTCTTCATCGGTTATTTTCCCAACAAAAAAGGGGTACAAATGTTATCACCCTCAAAGTTGTAAAGTCTATGTTTCCAAGGATGTCACCTTTCATGAAACAAAGTATTTTTTTCCTAGTTCTCAGCTTCAGGGGGAGAGTATTCAAGAAGCTGAGGATCTTGAATTGCCACCTTTTCCTTTGTTGCAAGATTTTATTCTTAGGGAGGATGACAAAGACCATGCACCAACATCATTTCCAGGGAAAAATAATAAGGACAAATATTTTGGAAAACAATATCAGCAAACGCAACAAGAACCCGTTCTAGTCGAAGAACAACTTCAATTGTCTGAACCGGAGGTAAGAACTCATACCTGCGAGACTCTTGAGGACACTTAAAATACTGCTTTTGAACCTAACCTAAATGATTTACCTATTGCCTTGAGAACAGAAAAAAGATCTTGTGCCAAATATCCTACATCCCAATTTGTGTCTACAGAAAAACTTTCTATGCAACACTGAAGTTTTCTTTCCGCTATTGATTCTATCAGAATCCCTACATTAGTACAAGAAGCCTTAAAAGATGAGAACTGAATTCGAGCCATGAATGAAGAAATGAGTGTATTAGAAAGGAATGAGACTTGGGAGATTGTAGACAGACCAAAAGCAGTGGGTTGTAGGTGGATATACATAGTTAAGTATAAGTCTAACGAAACAATGGATCGGTATAAAGCAAGGTTGGTTGCAAAAAGGTATACTCAAACCTATGGGATCGATTATGAGGAGACTTTTGTTCCATTGGCAAAGATCAATACAGTCAGGATTATTCTCTCCTTGGAAGCATACTTTGGTTGGGGGATGCATCAATTTGATGTTAAAAATGTCTTCTTGCATGGAAGCTTGGAGGAAGAAGTATACATGGAGATTCCACCTGGTTATGGTGTTATTAATGAAGGGAATGAGAAGTATACAAGGATGATCTTGAAGCTTTGATGTCTCCAAATCCATGGTGTTTGATGGAAGGTTGGAGTTGTTGAGTGTGTGGGTGGGGTTTGGGTAGAATGATGTGTAGTCCACTATTTGTTTGAATCTAAAATAGTTTGGAATCAAAACCTTTTTGAAAAAGATTGTTTTATGAAGAAGTGGTAAAACAACCTGGTGTTTTGTCGTTTCAATCGGTTATTTATCACTTAGAGGTTTTTGAAAAGGTTTTGAAGTTGTTTGACTTGGTTGACTTTACTATCAAACCAATTCAATCGGTTGTTTTGTGATTTCAAGCGATTGTTTGTTGAAAATCCACTAACATAATTTTTGTTATGTTTGCAAATAAGCTTTAAATGTTTTCTAACTGAATAGGCTCCTGCTTTAAACGTTTTTAATAGATTTTAAAGTATTTAAAGAGGAAGTTATACTCTTTTAAAGTTAGATAACAGTTTTGAGACATTTGTAAAAGTGTGAAAACATATTTGAGTTTTCAAGATTTACATACAAGTTTTTGGGTTTTCTCAAAGAAGTGGAGTAGGATTGTTGTAATCCTTTTTGTATTTCTGAATATTGGTGTGTAAGTGCAGAATCAGAGGGTATTCTGATTTCTTTGGTGTTTGTGTGCCAAAGGGAGTGTGTGACTTGAGGTGTTCAAGGTCACTTCTTTGGTGGTGTGTTTGTAATATGGATTTTGATTGCATAGTAGATACCGAGTGTTTTCTGGGGACTGAATGTAGCTCTTGGGATAAGAGTGAACCAATATAAATTGCTTGTTGTGCTTTTCTCTTACCCTGAACTCATTTAAATTATGCTTTTAAGTTGTTTTTAGTTCTGCTGATATAAACAACTGGTTGAATCGCAAAAACAACCGGTTGATTTTCTGTTAATAAACTTAAACATTTGATTGCTTTGAAACTTCATTATACCTTCAAGGTTTGTGAAAAATTTTCATAAACAATTCCCCCCCCCCCCTCTTGTTTAAGGCCATATATTCTAAAAATTGGCATCAAGAGCTTGATCAAGTTTGATCATAAAAATATTTTTCTTATGGCTGAAAAATTACCCTTTGGGGAGGGTGCATCAATAAACAGACCACCTTTGTTCTGTGGTTTGAATTACCAATTTTGGAAGGTACGTATGAAGATCTTTGTTGAATTTCTTGATAAAGGAATATGGGATGCAATTAAAAATGGTAATTTTATTCCTAAGCTTGAAAAGGAAGGTGTTTTTATTGAAAAACCTTGGTCCCAATGGACTGATGCAAAAAACAAAAGAGCAAAGTTTAATTGCATTGCAAAAAATATTATCACCTCTGCCTTAAATTTTGATGAGTTTTTCAGGGTCTCTCAATGCGGATCTTCTAAGGAGATGTAGGATAATCTAGAGGTAACTCATAAAGGAGATGTTTAGAATGCTCAAAGAAGAATCAATTGCGGATGTTCAAAAGCGGTTCACTCACATTGTCAATTTGTGACTATATAAACTCTGTGACTTGGAAAGGTCTTTGACAAAAAAGAGTTGAATATCAAGATTCTCAAATGTCTTGATAGATCTTGGCAACCTAAAGTCACGGCTATCTCAAAATCAAGGGACTTGACATCTTTGACTACAGCCTCTTTGCTTGGAAAGCTTAAGGAGCATGAGTTAGAGATTAATAGACTCAACATTCAAGAGAGTGAAGATAAGCATGTAAGAAACATTGCCTTGAAAACTGTCAAGCACAAGAACAATCAAGTTTCAAGTGATGAGAGTGAAGGAGAAACTCTTAGTTTGTTGTCCAAAAAGTTCAGCAAATTCTTGAAGAAGAACCGCAACAAAGACTCAAATAAAGAAATGTATGGCAACAAGAAAACTAGTGATTTTAATGCTAACAATTATACTTGTTATGGTTGTGGAGAGCAGGGGCGCATAAAGGTTGAATGCCCAAATAAAGAGAAAAAGTCAAGAAAGAAGGAAAAGAAAGCAAAATCAAAAAGAGCCTACATTGATTGGAATGAAAATGATGTCTCTTCATCAAACTCCTCATCAAGTGAAGATGAAGAAGTTAATTTGTGTTTGATGGCCAAGGAAGAGGATGATGCAAGTAGTGTAAGTTCTTGTACTTCTTTAAATGCTGAAAATTATAGTCAACTTCTTCAAGATTTTAAAGTAACACATGAGGAAGCTAATAGTTTGAAACTCTTAAACAACCGATTGAAAGGGTTGAATAACTGGCTTGAAAACAAAGTCAAGGCATTGGGAAAAAGAGTTGGAGAATTCAAAAACTGATTTTGAAAATCTGAAAATGCTTTACAAAAACTCTTCTTGCAAGTGTGACTCTCTTGTTTGTGAAAAATTGTGAATCTCTTGAAAAAAGAGTTCACTATCTTGTGAAAACTGTGGATAGGCTTTCAAAGGGTAAATCCAACTTTGAGAATGTCTTGGCATCTCAAAATTGTGTTTTTGGAAAAGTAGGTTTAGGTTTTAATCCACAGAGCAAGAAGAATGAGTTTTCAAAGTATTTTTCAAAACTGCCAAAAAAACAACCGATTGAAAAATCGAAACAATCGGTTGTTACATGCTTTTATTGCATGAAGAGAGGTCACTCCGTAAGATTCTGCAAGAATTTTGAGGTTCCATATGATGAAGTTAATGCCAAAGGACCCACATTTGTAAGGGGACCAAATCTTGTTGCTTGATTTCATAATTGTGCAGGATTACTAAGAGATCAAGGAGTCTTGTTTCACAAGATCAAGCTTATGAAGGAACCTTCTGGACTTCCAATTACTGTGTTGTACCAGCTTAATCCTTTTGGAGGCCAAGTGAAATTTCTTGATCATGGACAATGACTTATTGAGAGAACTACTTTGTCAAAAGGATAAGACTTTCCTTGTTTTTATTTTCTTCTCTTGAATTGTTCTTTAATTATGTAGTATGAAAAATATTGATTGATGTCTTTATCTTTCATCTATGAAATGTGTATATGAAGCCTTCCTTTCTAATTCATCTTTGCCTGTCAATTCTAAATCTTTGAAATGCTTAAGTTGCTGTCACAGAAAAACAACTGATTATTTCCCTTTGACAACACTGCATTAAATTGAATTAATTTTTTATTGCATTCTGTCGGTTGCAGATTCTTTCCCCAAGCAGTTATGGGTCAAAGTGCATTTATCATGGGTTTAATTTCGTTCAGAAGGGTGTTACTTTTATCGTAAATAGAATATATTCCATAATTTCTTGGAAAATTAAGAACCTTTATGACTAGTCAAAGTATTCATGTGCTTCCATGTGAAATTTGCCACTGAGTGGCGTGCCACTATGTAGTCTTGGACCAGATTCTCTTTCTTAAAGACTAAAACCCACTAAATGCCAAGGATTGGAACTGTCTTCTGTGACTATATAAACTAATATGTAGTTGTTTCACTTCACAAAAACAACCCATTACGACATCTCTTGTTGGTTTGTAAATTTCCCCAAAAATCTCTTTTTTGCTTCTCTGTTTTTCTCTTTGTCTTCATGGAACCCACACCCCCTTCATCAAAGAGGATCAAAACAAGGGTTGTAAGAAGGGGAGGACGCATTGAGGCATGGTTCTCGGTAGAAGATGAAAAGATTGAGAAATATCTTCATGAAACAAGTAGGAAGACAATAAACAACCCAAAGCTTATCTCTTTCAACTGGTTAAAGGAGTAGAAGCTGGCTGAGTTGAGAAGTCTTCTCAAGGAACAGATGCTGAAGAGGTTCTTGGAGATGTCAAGGAACACATATCTTGATCTTATAAGGGTATTCTATACCAACCTTCAATTTGTTGGAAATAACCTTGTTTCTCATGTAAAAGGGGTTGATATGGAGATTACACATGAAGTACGGACTGCCATCACCAGATTAAAGTATGCAGGGCTGCGGATCAACAAAGGGAACATTGGTGTGGTGGAGGAATTTAAAAAAATTCAGTTTTACAAGAATTGCTTGAAGAATCCTCAAGCTAAAGTGAGAAATTTTTCAGTGGGAGGTCTTAAATTGAATGAAAAGCTAATTGCCTTGATTGTGACATGGATGCTCACAGTTAGGGGGAGCAATCATTCTGTGCTTACTGAGGAAGATCTTGTCTACATGTATTGCATTATGAACAAGGTCAAAAGATCAATTGGATCCACATCATCAAGGAACACATGTAGAAATCAATGAGGTTAAGTGATTATCACTATCCATATGTTGTATTGATTTCTAAATTCTTGAATTATTTTGAAGTGGACCTTGAGGAAGAACAGACTGAAGTTGTGAAATCATCTCTTGAAGTGAACAATGGTTCACTTAGCAAGATGGGTTTCACCAAGATTGGGGGAAAATGGGTGAGCAAAGATGGTGATCAAGGTGGTTCCTCAAGTAGTGTGCAAGCTGGACAAGAAGAGGAAGATCTTGATGCTACTGAAGGTGCTGGAGTTGATGCTCAAGAAGAACATGTTGTTGCTGATATAGGTGCTGGAACAAGTGTTGGAAATCAAGGAGAAAGGATTCTTTCAATGTCTCCTTTTGAGAGGTTTATGGTTAATAAGATGGACAGTTTTACCAAAACCAAAGGAATCTCCATGAATTAGGTGCTACAAATTTTCATAAATTTGATGATAGATTCCAAAGCATGGATACATGTTTCCAGAACCTTGATGAACAAATTGAAGTTGTTCAAAACCAACTATTTGAACTGCAGTATGGAAAGGAAGATTGAAGCAAAGTTTAATTATTGTTTATGCTTAACTTGCTTTAATTTTTGGACAATTTCTTTCTTAATTTTCTTTTTTTTTATCACTTTTTTCATTCTATTTGTGAAGACAAATAGGGGGAGAAGGTGTTGGTTTATGTGTTGTGTATGCTGCTACTACAAACTCTGATTTGAAGTTTATATTCTGCTGCATTCAATCTGTTTTTGTTGCTGCTACATTCACTGATTTTGGCACTATTTTGGAATGGTTTTTCTGTTGTTTTCATTGTGCAAAAAATGTGTGTGCCTTGATAACCTGCTGCTATATATGCTCTGTGTTTGCATAGTTTCTGTTTTGCAGGTGTTGATTCATATTCAAACAGATCAAACAAGCAACCAGGGATTTGCCATGGTCTTAAACAATCACCTCGTGTTTGGTTTGGAAGGTTCACTCAAGCTGTGGTATCTTTGGGGTGCTGACAAAGCCAAGGTGACCATACTTTGTTTATAAAACATTCTCAGAATGGTAAACTGACTATACTTTTGGTGGTATGTAGATGATATGATTATTACAGGTGATGATGAGATTGAAAAACAAACTTTGAAGGAGAGACTGGCTACTCAATTTGAGATGAAGGATCTTGGAAAGTTGAAGTACATCCTTGGAATAGAGGTTGCTTGCTCTAGACAGGGCATCTTTTTTTCTCAAAGAAAATACATCCTTGATCTCCTCAAAGAGACTGGTAAGCTGGGTTGCAAGACCACTGAAGTGCCAATAGAGCAAAATCATAGGATTGGGAATGATGAGGAAAATCCAAAGGTGGAGAAGACACAATATCAAAGACTTGTGAAAAAACTCATTTATTTATCACACATTAGGCCAGACATAACTTATGCAGTTAGTGTGGTTAGCCAATTCATGCATGATCCAAGAGAAAGACACTTGCAAGCAGTAAATATAATTATTTAGTAAGTCTTTCCAAGGAAATGATTGTTATTCAAGAAAGGGGAAGACTTATCCATGAAAATATATATTGATGTTGACTACGCAAGATCAATTTTACATATAATTTGTATGCTCCAACTTGAGGGGGAAAGAATATGTATTAAATATAGGTAGTAAGTAGTTTATTAGAAAACTATTATATGTTGTACCCATGTGTTGTACCTATCTTTGGTACCCAGGTCTCTAGTTTTGACTCTTGATCTTTGCTCTTCCCTCTACCCATTGTATCAAAATTCTATAAATGGGATCAAAAGATAAGTGTTTTCAAGTCCTCTAAAATATAGTCTCTTTTATTTATCTTATGTATACTCAACATATATTATTATTCATATACATTCCAAATCAAATCATATTTCTTCCTTCAACATACAAAATTCACATCACACATAAACATGTCATTCACTTTAAATAAAGCAATAAAACATCCAATCATACAATTCAATAATTTATGCACACAAACATACACATACATAACCTAATGTTAAGAAAAAAAAAAAGGAAAAACTACTTTGCTTGAGAAAAAATAGTTCCACTAAACGAAAGTGTCTAAAGACACACTCACTAGAATGACTTAAACAAAACTTTTGCTTAAGTTTTCTTAAATTCGACAACTCTAAAACGAAACTAAATCACTTCAACACAACACTACATTCTCATCCTACTTCATTAATTTATTTTTATCAAGTATATCAATAAGTTTATTTTATTGTCAAGACTAAAAGAAAATCAAGAATCCATTTAAACAAGTATAAAAAGCCCTATTTCAACATGCAAAGCAAAGACTCCAAACCCAACATATGTCTAAAGAACATCAACCATACATAACACTAATGAACTTCAAACTCCACATATAACATAAGAGTCTCAAACTTACAAGTGACACGTGAACCCTTTTACATTATACATGTAGCTGAAGAACATCAGACACACATGCAACAAAAGTTCTTCAAATTCCATATGCAATTGAAAAACATCATATGCACATAACAAAGTTCTTTTGAACTCAACTAAAGAGTTTCTCACATGCATGTAACAAAATGAACTATAGACTCAACATGCAACATAGGATTATATAAGTTCTCTCCCCTACTGAGAAGCTCCATTTAAGCAAGAAAATCACCTCACACGTAGAAGCTCTACTCAACTACAAACGATCATTAGTTCTCCAAATATTGTTCAATGCAACTAAAAGAGAGTTGAAAGGATGAAGGTAAAGAGAAAGTAGAACGAAAAGTTAGAGAGAGAAGGAAAGAGAAAGGTATGCATGCCAAACTTAAAATATGGAAATGGGATTTTACATTACTTGCCAACTCCTACAAACAGGTAAATAACTAAAGTATCCTAAATGTATAATCGTAAAAGATAAAAAGTTAATTTTAAATCAAAGTGTTTTTTGCTTTTAAAAAAAAATAATTTAGGCATTTGCTAGTAAAGCAAAAAGTCGGGTTAAAGCACATCTTATCTAACATCGTTGATTTTTCTCCATTTATTTTTTGGGATGTTCTTCACTTTACAGACTAATAGTACTTCACAATTGATTATTAGGAAAGTTGATTTCAGAATCCCTCACAATTTAGGAATAATACATCAAATTTTAATAAAACTCAATTTTGATACTGGTCATTATTCAAACACTGATGTGTGCTAGCTCAGCAATATCAATTTACATGTTTTAATTACTGGGATGAAAATTTGAGTGACAATGCTGTCAATCTTGAATCAATAAATAGTCATTTCCCTCTACAACAATGGAACAGAATATTTGAGATATTCTTTTCCCGTCATTTCTTTTTCACTTTTCTATCTACATTACAACAGCGATGGCTACACTTAATAGGTTGGCATATATCATAGAGCTGTTACCAGCGTAATGCAAGCATTTGATGTTCGCTTGCGTTTAGAACCCCAACAGAAATCTAGCTTGTCAATTTTCTTTTTCGTCCCTAGAAAGCCTTGACAATTTTCTGCACCACAGTTGCATTTAACCTCTGGACCAAATTGCACAAATCTACAAAGCCAACAAACCAGATAATGTTAAACCTCTATTGTTGGAAGTTGCAGAGAAAAGATCCGACACAGTAAACAAAGTTATCTGATAGATACCCATTAGTTAGTTATGTTACTAGTTTAGTTGGGATAGATAGTCAAAAACATACAACGACATATGTTAGAAAGGAGAATGGGCCTGCAGCTAATTCACGACCACTACTGGCTAAAGCACACGAACGACTACGTTTGTGTTGTTTAAGTAGGGGCAGTCTTCGGATTTCGCCCCATTTTATCATAGATGGCCTCATTTGTCAACTCTCTCAACCAAAGAATAAAAATACGATCAAATTTACCTGTAATCATATGTTAATGGCTCTCCAGCTTCTATTGAACGAGCAGCAAATACACCCACACGAGTTTCGCCATCTACTTGCCTAAAAGACACCACATGAGTTTATACCTAAATATAAAAGGGATGTAGCCAATAAATAGATAAATAGATTCATTTTGTTAATTGACAGCAAATATGCCCAATTATTGTCATACAACATATCTGCAAAGAAGGAGCTTATCGTAAAGAAAACCTACTAATTAACGATGTTACATGTTAATAACTTAAGCACAAGAGTATACACCATTTCATCAATACAGCAGTAAAAGCCTTATAATATAACCATTTTTTTAGGTGGGCATGGTCCTTAGTGCTTAAAAATTAATCAGGACCTAAGTAAAGAATTCTATATTATACATATTCTAAGCTGAGAACATGCAAAAGTAAGATCACGGTATAAGAAAAGAAAGGTGACTCATAGGTGAGCATTAACAAACACTTGTTGAGTAATATGGAACATACAATTCACTTGTGCAGGAAATTGACTGCCTCATTTCCCTTCATACGTCCTGCTAAAAGCCTAAAGTAACTATTTCTCCTGATATTTGTCAAGCTATTAATTTAAGTTGCATGTGCACCGAGATGCCAAATCCTCCCATGCTACATATAACAAACTTTGGTCAACCTTCCTCCATAAAGGAATTTGTCCCTCCTCTGCAAACTGTTAGGCACAAGCAAATACAACTCGCTGACAATAAGACAAGATTACAGGGAGGAGGTTTAAAAATAATAACTAAGAATATAGTTGTAAGATAGCTTTTGCAGCTAAGAGTTTGTTTAGCAAATAAAATCCCTTTTATAGGAAGCTTAGAGGGAAAAGGAGTTAGTTTTGGGAGTTTAAAGAGTTTTGTAACTGAAATAGTCTTGTGGAGAGGAGAGTGCTCC
>Ga0123341_1000755_pt1 | contig 21842 bp, 17 predicted proteins | sample Turbeapinknodule_FD_89959 | JGI IMG/M metagenome (GOLD analysis project Ga0123341, IMG submission 89959) | Root nodule microbial communities of legume samples collected from Mexico - Turtle bean Mexico pink nodule | ecosystem: Host-associated > Plants > Roots > Nodule | place: Mexico: Nepantla...
ACATATATATATATATATAATAAAATATAATATAAATGGGTCATTTTCAATATTGTGTCCTAGTTTCTACACAACTAATCATTTATAATATTCACTTTCTTTTTTTCCATTCTTCAAGTTTCAACTGAAGTCTTCATCATTTTATATTCAATTAATTTATTTTCCTTGTGAGTGGTTCAAAGATGTTAGTTTGTGCAGAAAATATATAATGAGACAAACAATAATAAGTGGATTGCAAGCATTTTCTTCATCATACATGCCTTATTTCCAACCATTGACATTTCAGGTTTTAATCATAAAAATAATACAATAACTGAATATATGTGAAGGAAAACCCTACCAACACCATTTTATTTTACAGTTTTATACAAAGAAGATGAACATTGCTGATAAAAAAAACAAAGAAGATGAACATATATATATAGGGCCTCTATAGTGTGTATGATTTAATGATGAATCTCCATGTTTACATTTCATATACATTAATCCATTGTCAAATAATTCACACAAACCAACCTTATACATAACTAAATTAACAATATTATATGTTTATGTATACATGGATATTATTTCTGTGAAAACTCTCAAATGCCATGCATCTTTTTCATGGGACTGTTGACCATGTCTGGTTAGAATGTTGGCTGCAAATAAACAGATAAAGTGGGAAAAAAATTAGTGTATATATATTATTTACAGAAACCATATTATAAAATTATAATTTATCTTAAATAATAAGAGTTTTTTTATTTAGGTTTGAAGCTATCATGCATATAATCCAATGAAAGCATAATACAACATTAATTATGCAGAGTATCTTAGTTTATAGTAAGAATATAATATAATGTAATAACCAGAAATGGAGATAGAAAATGATTAAACAAACTTACTCTATGAAACCTTTCCAATAAGTTTCTGTTGCATCTTCATCCATGAAATCTCCCCATGTTAACTCAAAGGTGGTGGAACAAGGGTTAGAACAATCCTTTGAGTTTGCATTAACCTTTTCTGCTTCCTTCACTGGGGAACTTTCAGGGGAGGCAGAAACCAGATTTGGAAGAGAATTTGATGGTGAAGGATCAGCATTTAAGGAACCATCTTGTGTTGGCTGCTGAAGGGCCTCAAAGTTTTGGAAACTGGTGTGCATTTGAAAAAGTGAATCATCATCATGTTGAAGGTTTTGGAGATTAGAGTGATGATTCAACCCCAAAACATCATTTACAAAACCATCTTGCAGTGAGTTTAATGGTGCAAAAGGGTTGAGTGGTTCAGAGTTTGAAGCACCAGTGAGTTGAAACATGTTTTGTTGCAATGATTGGAATTTGGCTAGATTGGAGTGTAGCCTTAGAGCATTGTTTATGTCAGAAGGGTTTGTGAAACTGCTCACAATTTTTGCAGCTGCCAAAATCTGGTGTAGATTGGTGAGAAGGTTTAGGTGATCAGTTCTTGGACGGTGAGTCATTGGATCTAACCCCATTTTCAAAAGCTTTTTCCTCAAATGTGTGTTCCACAGATTCTTAATTTCATTATCTGTTCTTCCTGGTAGATGAGATGCTATAGCTGCCCACCTAATAAACAATGGAAACAAATTTAGAATACTAAAATCATGATCATCACTGATGATATCACTTTGTCTGCATAAATTAACACATATAAAATCTGACATTTAGTCCAACAAGGTTGAATTTTAAGTCGTTTTTTAGTTAGTTGGAGTTTTCTTGAGGTATCGGTCTTTTGTGAGGATTGAACCACCTCTCATTATAAGAAATCACTAAATAAAAATCAATTTTAAAAAAAAATAATAATTAGTCACTATATTAATTAAATTAGATACTATTTTAGAGACTAAAAAAATATTGATATTTAAAGTAGTTTCTATTATTCATAAAATTTATAAATTAGTTTTTAAATTAGTATCTAATTAGCTACACGACTTTAATTACTAATTACTTTAGATTCTAAAGTTGGTAGCTAAAATCTCAGTATCTAATTAGATACTAATTTAGAAACTAGTCTATAAATTTTACCAACAATAGAAACTAATTTAGATACCAATATTTGTTTAGTCTTTAAAATAGTAATACAGTGACTAATTATTTTATTTTTTGTCTCCAAAATTAATTTCTATTTAGTGTGTTTATTGTAGTGCCTAAAGTGGAACACATTTAACACATTTTTTTCTTGCTGATAGAAAAAAAATAGATTGAACATTGTGCATATATGATGAAGAGTAAGCTTTTCTGGAGATTAGTTGATTACTTATTCCCAAGAACTGCATGTAAATTGATGATGAGTTTCTCTTCTTCTTCAGAGAATTTGCCTCTTTTGATATCAGGTCTGAGGTAGTTAGTCCATCTCAGTCTGCAACTCTTTCCACACCTGTTCAACCCTGCAAGCTTTGGAAGAGCTCTCCAACTTCCATGGCCATGCTTCTGAATGTAATCCACTAGTGTTTGATCCTCTTCTGGGCTCCATGGCCCCTTCTTCAAACCACTTTCATCACTGCTTAGTGTTCTCATCTTCACTGCTGCATGCAATAATAGTACTAATTCATCACAAAATAACAATAATATGATTAAAAAAAGAAAGAGAATAGCAAAAGAATCCATGTACCTTGGAAGTGGTTTTGAAGAAGAGGATAAAACTAAGATTTACCACAGAAGTGTTTGTTATATATAAGGTGGCAATATATGCATCATTGTTGAGGTGCCATATTCCAAGTTTGTCCTTTATATAGGACACAAAGTCATATAGATTAGGACCTTCAAGGGAATCACCACAAACTCACTCCTCAAATTAATTACATTTACTTTTACTCATAATAATGTCTAGTTTCATTGGACACCACATCAATACACACATAATTATACCAACTCAATGTCAGCCAAAACTTACGTAATCTTTTTTCCTTTGAAAATCATATGTACTTTTTTTAAGACTTTTTTAAAGGTCGGAATTCCTCTATTATTGTTCTCATTTTCAATTTTCTATCTCGATTCCTTTCGATTTCTCATTTTCTCGTTTAAACTGAAAATGGTAATTGGTACATGTAAAGACACTCTGACATTTAGGTTAGCAATAATATGTGCAGGTTATAGGTGTTATAGTTGAAATACCCTCTAATCTTGGAAGCACTTCTTTTAACCTTTTACTAGAGTATCACTACATGAAAATCATGAAATAGAAACCAATTTTAGAAACAAAAAATAATTAGTTGTTATAGTGACTAAATTAAAGACTATTTTAGGGACTAAATAAAGTTTTGGTTTCTAAACTAGTTTCTATTATTGTTAAATGGTTCTTAAATTGGTATTTAATTAACAACCAAGATTTTTGTTACTAAATTTAGAATTTAAATAATTGGTAGTTAAAATCTTGGTTGCTAATTAGATACCAATTTAGAAACTATTTAACAATAATATAAACTAATTAGAAACCAATTTTTTTTAAAATTTCTAAAATGGTCTCTAATTTAGTTACTATTGCAACTAATTATTTTGGTTTCTAAAAATTGATTTTTATCTGATGATTTTCTTGTAGTGTATGTGGGTTACTTTTGATGTTAGGCACTATAAAGACATTATAAGAATATACCTAATTCGATTATAATCAACAGTTTCCCTTGCAAATCCATACCTTATTTTTGTCATTATTCTAAAAAACAGTTATTATATATCTTCAGCACTTCCATTAATTAGAGTTAGTTAGTTAACTCGTTATATTCTCCTTATTTAAATGTTGTGTATCTCTTTCATGCAATTATAACTTATATTCTTTATCAGAATCTCAGGTTTCCTTTTCTTTCTAATGATTTTCTCCTCTTGTTCAATTTTATCTATTTCAATCTTAACCACATTGTTAATGTAAAATAAAATTGATAAAAAAAAATAATATCATTATCTTTCTAAGAGATGCAGATGCAGAAGTTTCCTATACAACACTCATATGTCCATTTTTTTTGGATTTTTGTGCAAATTCTTGTGGTATATAGATGTTGACATTGTGAACAGGTATTGCGACTCTCGAGCAGTTTAGTAAATCGGTAAAATTTTCTTTAGGTTTGACATAAGCGGATTCAAAAGTGAGTTTTTATGAGATTTGTTTGTGGGTGAGGGAATTTGATTAATAAATGTGTTTGTGGATTTCTGGATGTATTAGAGAATGATTTGTTTGTATTGTTTTAATTAAAGATTGGTTATAAGGACCCTAATAGAGTGGATGGCGATTTCTTTTCATGTGATTTACCATTCCTTTCAATCTTGAGGATTGATTTGCTAGTCTGTAGTTTGAAAAATATTTGTAGGTCAGGTGTTGAGCAGGTTGGCCTTGGTCACTTTCCGTATAAAAGTTGAGATATATCCTGAAGTGTTTGTACAAGGATTGAAACACTCGAACCGTTTCATTTTATTTTATTTATTCTTTACTGATAAAAGAAAAACCTTATCCAATCAACCTTCTTTCCCTTCTTAATTTGACTTTATTTAATTTGTGGTCTAAAACAAAGTAGCAAGACTAGCTAGTGGAGTCAACATAAGTGGAGAGATTTTGTTTTATGTATGTAGAAGGGAGGAAAATGATGAATTAGAAAGTGAAAAGAAGATGAAAAATTGAAGAGTAGAGAAGGATAGATGTATGAGTAAGACATTGACTTGTCCAAGAAGAACAAGGCAGATGTATGCGTATGGTTAGGGCAACATATTCCAAACACTGAGATAAGAGACAAACACATCACAAACAGCAACGAACTTCAACTACCACCTGGGGTTGGTTTCCACGTGGCAATCATTTAGTGACTGTTGAACTCACTTTTCATTGCCCAATCACACAAGAAACTTCCTAACTTCAAACCAGTTTTTGTTTTAACCTATTTTTAATCATTGTGTTTCGTGTCATGCAACTCAATGGATGCAAAACTGCATTCAACATATATATACATATATCAGAAGCATGCAATATGATGAGATTATTGCGAATGAACAACTAGTATTGGCATGTGTTTGATAAAAAAATCTGCATAATATGTAAAAGAATGGTGAATGGTAGATGGAGCAGCCTTTTATTCAATCTTGTTAGGTAGTAAAAGTGAAAAATGATTACGTATTTGCATCCCACCACTATGTATTTAAAAATGAAGTATTCATGACTTCAATTGGAAAAACAAATACAATGTTTTTCTGGTCTAATCTTTATTTAATTAGTTCTAATATAACTTTTAGGTGAGAGTGGGAATAAGAAAGTGATTCTCTCAGACAACAGAAGCATGCTAAAGGTTAAAACGCCGTTGATTTTAATTTTCTTTTTTTTTAATATCTGAGTTACCAAAATTTTCACAATATCGAAACCCTAATGGCGTTGAAAGAAAGCTTTTGCATCATTATCTTTTTAGATATATTAAACCCTAAAAAGTAGGGAATCCTCAACTAATTTCCAGTGTCTCCACAGCAACAAAGTCATTTGCCTTTTACGAAACAATGTAAGGGTTTTATTTTCTTGCACCCTCTTTAGTTTTTTACACCTTCCCATAGCTTGTTAAATATTTGAACCAGACATAAAATATTCCACTTCATAAACCATCATGTCTAAAATGCATTTTTAAGGGAATAAATTTTGTAAAATGATTTAGACAAAAATCACGAGGGATGTTAAAGCGATGAGATTTTATAATTTCTGGTAGTACGTGCAGAGTTATCGATTTGTCTGATCCAAGTGTCATGAATGGGTGGGTTTGGAGTCAAAAAAATTACCGAGAAAAGTGAAGTTGTTAATTGAATCTGATTGTACTTATTGATAGCAGTTATAGGAGAACTGTGAAAGCAAAGAAATAAGAAGATTTTCAAAAATGAGTACATAGACTAGATGAAAATTTTTTCAATGGCACAGTTGAATGTACTAACATGATTTTCTTACTTTGATTGGTGTCTAGAACCTTTGGTATGTATGAGATCCATAAAAAAGTTTAAAAGTTAGTGGTGAAATTGGGAATAGTAATTTTGCTTAAGGGTAGAGGCGGTTAGAGGTTTGAAAATGTCTATATCTCTTGTATAAGGATTGAGGTATCCCTGAAATATCTTTATTATTTTTTTTTACCAATAAAAAAAAATCCTGATAATGGCGAAATCCAAGTTAACTAAGTATTTGGCATTTTGGAAAGGAATTGTAGTAAGGAGCAAACAGAATTGAACATCTATACGGAAGAAAGAAAAAATGGGAATCGATTTCACAGTCTTGCCGGAAAAATAGAAGTAAAACTTGTTTACTCTAATATACTATACTATACTACTCTATATACCTCAGTTCATGGAAAATTTGGAAGGTTACTAAGTCAATTTAATCATATCTTATGTATCAGACATTTGTCATAAATTTTTATTCAACACAAGCACAAGAGAGAAACTCCCTTTATCTTGACTGACCCATTGTTATTTTGGACGAAATTATTAAACATAATTTTCTTACATTCATCATTTACACTCGTAGCATTTACAATTATTGATTGATATTTGAAAAAATGTTACTTTTTTCCTAGTTTAAGAAAGTTTGTAAGGTTTGTAAAGAGAAAATCAAGCATTAAGCTTATAGTATTTGATAAACTTTCTCACATAGGTAATAAAATGAAAAGGTATAATCATAGGTTTAAAAGAGCAGTGCATATGTTGTTCCTTCTAGAGACATTAAACGAGAAGTACCTATCATTGGATACAATAGTCAAATTGGGGGGTTAAAGGGATAGTAGACCTTTCTGTCGGAGGGGTTTTCTACCAACATTACCTCATAATCCACATTTACAAGCCACTATAGTCTGTTATATGTTTAATAATTAATATATTTTATCTTATCTAACTAATTAACACATGACACCTCTTTCTTGTAAACATTTCGTGTAAACGGAACATTTTGAAAAGAACAATAACGAAACTTGAATAATAATTAGATGGTTTAACGTAATCCATGTTTACTTGCGCACTTGGTACATGTTTGCCACAAAAAATAGTAATGTCGTTAAACTAAAATAGTTATATTAATTGGATAAATGAAAGGGATTGGTCGTTGTTGTGAAACTCAAAGTTGTTCAACTTCAAAAGTTAAAAATGTGCTATACAAGTCCAAACCATCACAACCATTAATTATTATCAAAGGAGTTGGTAAATGGAAAGATTCACGTAATTACAAGATTTACCAAAGGTTAGTTGAGAAGACGATGCAACACGACTTTCAATCAATTTCATAAATATTCTAATAATGTTTTAACGTGCAAAGAACTGCTATACTAGAATATTACTATTCATTTTATGGACCTTTTTTTTTTTGCTTGTAATTTTACTGGAGTGGATTTAGTTATTGAAACAAATTATGTGGTCCTTCTAAAATATTGAACACTATTTTCTCTGAAACTGTTTCCTATTTTAAAAATAACTGTAGTGTAGAATAGTTTGAAATTTTAACGAAGCTGAGCCAACTTTATTATTAGCTGCAAAAACCAAGTGCCTTTTTGTGTGAGTTTGTAAGTAATCCACTTTCAGCAGCTAACGCACCTTACAAATACAGGTCAATTCCACTTCTATTCCCTTAATGTTATACATGAATAAGAAATATTTGAGAAGTTGTGTCAGTTTTTTAGCTATGAAACCTATGAATTAGTCTCTGAAATTAAGAGAATTTGTGACTGAGTATAAATTAAAAGAAAAGAGAGATGAGAATTGTAGAAAAATAATATATTTGTATACTTTAGAAGTCTACAACAGAAGTAAATTACCTTTTACAACCATTATCTTGTAGGATTTAGTAGGAAAAAGGGAGATTTTTGACATGAAAATGAACATGACTCTATTGGATTATTTTTCAGATAAGAAATCCCTGAAATATGAAAACATAGGAGGAATGAGTTGAGGAAAAGAGAGAAATAATCCTAAACAGTGATTTACAATTTATGTAACAGAGAGAGAGACTAGTTTCCTATGATCGGCGTTGTTTCCAACAAAATTGATGGCCGACAGAAAAAATGGCAGCTATACATCTTAGTGCTGGATTCTATATTTTCTTTATTCTAATCCTATAGAAGTATTGCTTTTATTAGTGGTAAACCCAACATAAAAAGCAAGGATAACTAAGGAATAATGCAAGTCAATAACCACTTATTAGGTTTTCAATGTTAAATGAATGCAGCAGCAGCAGCCTCTTGAGTTGTGACACATGCCGCTAATCCTTCCGACCACAAATTTTCATCGACCCTCCAGTCCTGTTTGAGACACAAATATGTAAAACCCTCACTGCCAAACAATTTGCAAGAAAGGAAACAAACCATGGAGCAAATTTTTTTATAACCCTCATCGTCCCAACACAACGTATACAAAAGGAAACAAACTCTCGGATATTAATCAAAAAGGATTATAATATCGATGGTCTCTGCACAAGTTAAAAAACGGACCTCTACTTCGACAAAAAAAGAAGACTGTTTCTTCCTGCACCCATATGTTCTTGTCTCACCTCCATAAATTTTTATTCCAAAAATATCCCTATGTAATATTTCAGATTCCATAATCCATAAGTCTTTTTCTAAATTCATAATTAACTTCCGGATTACATAATCTGAAAGTTTTTTTTCAGATGCATGATTAGTTTCCAGATTACATAAGCCGGAAGTCCATATTAGACTCCGGATTATGTAATCCTGAAACATTTTTTCAAATGCGTGTCCGGATTATATAATCCAGAATACTATTTTTTAAAAATATATTCCAGATTATATAATCTGTAAGGTATTTCCAAATTCGAGATTAACTACCAGATTATTTAATCCGGAATATGAGGGTAAGGACAAGAAGGATAAAAAGATATTTTCATGTTTTGTATGGGGTGACAGGAGAACATATGGAGGTGCAGGAAGAAACAGTATTAAAAAAAAAAGAATAGCCCAAACATGCTAACCTCTAGATCTTAACCCGAGCAGGCCAAAACATAGTCCAAAAATATTAAGTAGTTGGTCGTGTCATTGTAGATAAGCCTCTTCCCACTGGAATAACACCGGGATAGACATCACCCGCTACTTCCTCTTCTATAGGAGCTGCAAAAAGAAAGTAAAATTACGTAAGTAACCATTATTACATACAAGTACTTGAAAATGAGACCAATTTTATCTTCCAAAATGATGTGGTAAAATGGTGTTTTCTACTAATTTATCTACACTCAACATTTAGCCAACCCACACAAGCCTAGACAAATTTGACTGGTTTACTACAGGCACATCACCGCAGTTCTGAAGAGAAGAGCTCTTTGTTACATATGGAACATTTTTAGACGGATCTTGCAGTTCAAAATTTCAAGTTCTGAAAGGAACAATATGTGTTGATGTCTATGTAACATATCAAAGCTTTAAGGCTGGATTTGGAATTGGGATCCCATTTCTCACTTCTAAGTTTGAATATTCTTTCGAGAATAAAATTTTAATACTCAGTCAAAACCTAGGAAGTGAAAATTTTGACAAAAATCACTGCTCAAATTTGGAATAGATGAAAGATGAAATCTGGGCTTGAAGTTCCACAATCCCTTGGAAAAAAACAAAGCAAGATCCGGCATCAGACATTGGAAACATTACTACACCTGCTATATCTTGCGCATCCTGAGCACCAGCAATTCCAATGCATGAATATAGAGAATTCTCATCCACTTTCAACTGTTCATATGCAAGATATATATCCTCAATAGTAGCAACTTCATATAGAAATGTTAGGTCCTTGATACATGATAAGTCCTGGATCCACAATCAATATTAGAAAGAATATTTTAGAAACAAGAATAAAAAATTATAAAATTTTGGCAGGACTAAAAACCTTAAACCTTGTGTTGTTTTGCATCAAAGTTAAAATTTCAATATCTCATACTTCAAGATTCAGATAATTCTATCTCACCTTTCTTGGAACAGAAGAAGCTTGTAAATGAGCTAATAACCCTAACCAGTAGGCATTTGACTTAATTTCAGCTTCATGTCTCATAAGAAGAGTTCGTTTAGCCTACATTAGAAAAAAGCACCAAAGGAGTTCTCAAATTTAAAATGCATAGAAAATAGCATGAAAATTTAAGCCATATTTGGAAATAAAATGAAGGCACAACGTGCATTTTAACCAGAAGGGTATTTGCTCTTCTTTAAGAAACCATCACGGAGAAACAGAATACAATGCTCGAGAATAAGCTCATATGATACGAAAAAAGGAATAAAACTACTCAAATTCGAACACTGATAGTGCATACATTTAGCAGAAAAACTTGATTCTAAAAGCGCTTCCACTAAATTGTAATGTACAACAAGTCGGGCATTTAAATAACTAACCCTGTCCAATTCCCTCTCGGTAATTTTGTTGCTATGTAGACCTCTAAGAACATTCTTGCATGCATCAACAGCCTTGTGAACCTGCAAATCAATTTGACCTAAAATTTTGAACCGAAGGAGACTGGCAGAAAAAATTAGATTGAATATATCACAAGAATGGAGCTCACACCTTGCTTGGAGTCGATGTGACAGAGATCACATACCAGCCTAGTTTAAGCCTGTCAAACAAGTTTAATTCAAATGACACGTCATACGTCAAACCCAGAGAATCTCTGACAGTGGTGAAGAGCCTGTAGAGGAAAAATGTAATCAGATTTCCGACCAAAAAACAATTGAAAATAACAAAACACTATGTTTTTAGTATGCATATACTCGTAGATATTACAATATTCCAGCCCAAAATAGCATGTTGGCCTTGTCTAAGCCCAAAATGTTACTTCAAGAATAATTTTATTGAGAGTAAAACTAAGATAAAATCAAGCGTAAGGATAAGGAGTAAGACTTTTAAAGTTACTCTCGAAATAATTAGATCACTCTTCTCTACACTTCTGACCTAACTTAAAATAAAAAAATACTTCTGAACATTCGAATTATATATTATATTTATATAAATATATTGGAGTACAATATTATTTTTAATTGTTGATAATTTCTCTTAAAAAATATTGAAAACTAAATTAAATATAGATAATGATAGAATGAAGATATAAGTTAAGAAAATCCCAAAAACTGCTCTCACTAAAGAAAAAAATTATAAAATAATCCCATTGAAGAATGTTAGTTGAAAATACTATTGGCCAAGACAGGTATTCTTATTTATAGAGAGAATATAAAATAAAATGACAAAAATCTAAATTGTGAATTAAGATTTATATAATTCACCTTGTAAAAACAAAATTGCTAGGCTTTACAATTTCATATAATAATGACTCCAACAGATAGAATATTGAGAGATAATTAGACAAAGCAGTCTAAACGAAAATAATATCCCAAGATATCTCTTAAAAAGTTAAAACATCTAAAAGAATTCAACATTAAAACATCCAGTTAAGTCCTTTGAAAATGAGCCTAAAAAACTGTTAGAGTGTCGCAATATTTACAAGTTGACTTTTAAAAAAATATTATGATAAGAAGTGAAACCAAGAGTAGTATCATCCCACTCTTGGCTCGTATCCAGACCATGTCAAAGATGGCCAAGCTGTGTCAAAGAGATATCCAAGTCAGAAAAAAATTATTTTATAATTGTGACACGGTGGAAGGGTGCCCAACAAATGTCCAAGGCGAGTCAACACCATTCTAAAGAGGTGTTTGTGCTTCCTAACTTTCTTCACAAAGCCAAGTATAGGTGAGCGGCAAGTAGAAAGACATACCTAGAATTTATAATCTCAGAAAGCAGTCCCATAGTTATACCAAAGAAAAGTGGATGACCACGTAGGCTCTTTTGCAAACCTTGTGTCTGTTGGGCATCAGAATTTGACTGATCATCTGCACAAGCCATTTCAAGCCTTTAACAACTTCTGAAAACATAACTTTTTAAGTATGATGACACAAGAAAAAAAAATCAACAAAGTCCACCATTGGTTGTCGAAGCATTATTAATGGACTCTAACAAGTATTTTCCATCGACAGTAAAACCCCAACGGTTTGGCGCTGGTCCAGCTATATAAGCACACGCCCTCTCGTCAGTGTCCTTTAAAAATACCTGCAAAAAAGGTAAAAGTAAATAACCATGTGATAAGCCTGGTTCATTGATGTATTAACACCAATTCCAAAAGTATAAACACCAAATTTGACTACCCAACTAAGGTTATAGTTGGACAAACTAAGCGATAAGGACTTCTAGAAGAGAAGGAAAAAAAAATTGATTTCTTCATAAGTTAAAATTAGCTTATGCCTAAGCTAATTTGTAGAATCTCTCATACAATTTCTCCAAAAAAAATCTATTTAACTTGTGCATAAGTTAATTTAAACTTATGGAGAAGTCAACTTTCTTTTTTTCTTCATACTGCTGTCCTAGAAGTCCTCATGGAGAAGTTCGTCCACAAATACCACAAATAATATACTGTTAACTTGTCACAAAACAACATATGCAAAAAGGTAATTAATGCTTAGTTTCTCACTTCTTGAAACTGCAACTCAGATGGAGATGGTCGAAATATGGGTGGGTTGAATTCTTGCTCTCTTCCATGGTTTCTTGTGGCCTGAGCTGTGCCAAGGTAATCAAGAATGCAAGATTCAATGTCCTCCTCTGTGAAGTCTCCTACAATGCATACCTAAAGAGAGAAAAAATATTTTAGTGTTTGAATGTAATTGTAAGAGAACTATGAATTTAACAAACTAATGATAACAGACCTCCATGTTATCACCGAAAAATTGATTCATCACTGCATCCTTAACAGATTGCAGGGTTAAATTTTCCAGTGATTTTGGTGTTGGTTCAATAAACCTCTCATCCCCATCCAACATTGCTACCATGAGTTTGTGAGCAGTTGAGCGTTCCAAGCTCTTGGGGATGGATCGGTAATATGACAGATACAATTGCCTTGCTCTATCAAAAGCATCATCAACCCAGACACTATGCTGCATAAGAAACAGAGCAGAGATGTAATTGAGTACATAAATGCAGTTATATGACCAGGAATTATACATATGAAGGATATGAAAAAGACTTTATAATAAATGGAAAGATGTTTACCTCAAGCACCATGTGAAGCAATTGAAAGGCTGCACGCATCCCATTGTCTCTTAAAGTAAAACGAAACTCCATTGAAATGAATTCCTCCGTAGATTCCAAGGAGCAATTTATCAGGTGATTTACACAGAAAAGTTCCACCTGGTATTATGCATGAAATACAGGACATTCATTAAATAGAAGTGAGATAAGTTCTGGGATACTGAAATTATCTGTGTAGATGACATTCACATCCATGAGAAGTTCAAATTATAGATTTTATAGTGGTGTAATAAAAAACTGTGCAGAGTTTTCCTGACATGACGTCCACAAGTTAGTCATCAAAACAATGCAATGGAATTGGAAAATAGAAACATAACATCAACATTTGGAAACATCTGTTAGTAAGAAAAGATAGTTACCTGTTCCCTTGAGAAGTTACCGACACGACCTCCCTCACTAAGTGTCCTCACACCCACAATCACAGATCCTCTTGAATCGGAACTCTCAGCTGTTCGTCCACCACCAACAATCAGCCTCATCACACCACTTTGTGTTTCAGTTTTTGATATCTGTCAACCATAAAATGCATTAATAAGTTCAATATAACTGATGCTTCCTCGCTTTTTGGGGTGCAAGTCCAGAACTCTTTATGCCAATCTCAGATTGCATTTGAGGAATCAGCTAGAAATTGCATGGCATGGTACAAAAATAATAGGAAACTGGAAATTAAGTTTTTGACAAGTTATGTCTCCTTACAATCCATCATTGCAGAAAAGAACAAAACAAAGCAGTACACAGTAGAGGACTTAACAATGCATAGACTGAGTCACCAATCTGAAATACATAATGCTGAGCACAATGACATAGAAAAGGAAAATAAGGTACTAGTATCATGAGAATCTCAATATAAACTAACATCAAATACCTTATAATTAACCGGAATTCCATTTGAAAGACGGCGCTGGGTGATCCCAGTTTCCTCATCAAGAAGCTTTGTAGAATCAGCTTCAGGATTTACAGGAATAAAAGCCGGCTTGCGCAGCTTTTTCAGCTCTTCTAGCTTAGATGATTGTATTAGCTCTTTTGGCACCTCAAGCTACATTACATACATAAGCAATTAATTAGCTGAACAGCAATACTGTATATAGACTAGACACACCCAACTCATACAAGAATTGACTCTCATTACTAGAATTCACCATCTATAAAAAAATGAACTAAATTTGAATCAGTGGTGGACTCGTATCACAGCGCATGAAGAATATAATCATATATCAAATGCAAGGACAAATCATCAGTAACTATGTGAAAAACAATTCTTCTAAAGCCAAATCAGGATCAACTAACAAGGAATTAAGCTGAAGGAAGATACCTCAGGCTCTGGCTGAATAGGTTCATCCAACCCAGCTTTGATAGCATCCGTAATCTCAGTGGATGATATCTTGAATTCTGTTTCACCAGCTCCCTCAATGTGAACATTTTTTGGAACACAAGCAACAATTGCTGCAGGAAGCGGTGCAGTAGGCTTTGCAAACTCAGCTATAAATTCTAACACCTTGGCACCAACTGAATTGACCTGAAACATAAGATATTTTTAAGTAAATGACTAGACTAAAGGTACCAGCTAAGCTTTTACAAGTTACAACATTTTTTTCTAATATAACTTTTAAACATTAAATTTAAAATAAAATACAATATTTAATACATTATGTTTAAAATTTTCAATAGAAATTGAGAAAATAAAGAGAAATTAACAAAGAAATATGAAAAGATAAAGGAAATACACTGTTTAACTTAAAATTTCTTAAAGTAAAATCAAAAGTTGGCAATAATGTTATAGTGTTCCAAGTATTTTCTTTAAGAGACTAATGAGCTACAAGAAAACAATCTAAGATAGAATGAGAAAAACTTAAACCTCATTTTTAGCATGGAAGGGATGCTCAAATAACTAAAGCAAAGGGAAAAATAATCAACCTTCGTATCAGGATAAACAAAAAAAGTTGCACTAAAATTTAAAAGGTAGCAAATATCTGCACAAGACCTTTGAATCAGCTCATGTCTGACACTTTTACAGTTCTATCTATTTATGAGTTCTCATAATAAAAAAAGAGTCAACAACAGCAAAAAGGGAGGAGTTAAAGGTAATTTAACAATCTTCACAAGATCCAATGAGTATCAACGAAATTACCTCCTCGAGGGTAACTGTCCCAGCAACAGCAAGTAAACTTTCATGCCCTTGTCTCTGGTCCATAACTTTATGTCCAAGAACATCACTTTCCATGATAAAATCCAAGTTATCCACAGAAGATACATTATCAATCATGGCTGCCAGGTGTTCACTGTCTTTCAGAAGGGCATCTAAATAACGAGTTAATTCACCCTGGGTAACCCCAAACTCTTTAAGTCTACGAACCTATATCACACAAATTTACATTAGATACACTTTCCGTAGAAAGAATTAAGGTAGCCTATTTGAAACCGTAAGCAATATAGTTTTCTCTATGCAACACAAGACCTAAAAAGATTCTAGGAGCATTTATAAGAGTTAAAAAAATTCATAAACTTCATGTGAATTAATTGCCACCAAGTTGAGTCATTTTATATATTTCTACACTAAACAAAGGACTGAAAACCGCCAATTGAACGTGGATCTTAAAATAGTAAACTATAATGACCAATGGAAAGAAAAATACAAAACAGCTCTATTGCAAACACAGACAATCAAAGCACAGCAAAAGAAACAAACCTCTTGAACAGCAACTCTAATTGCATTATGCCAATTCTTTGGTTCTGCGGTTATGGTTAGAGTGGTTACAGTGCATCCTTCCCTTCCAGAGTCACTGTGATCCAATTCAACTGAAGTGAATGGTGGATTTGAACTCTGTAAAATTCCATGCATTAGTAAACATTTAAATGCTAAGGGTTAGAGGTACTAAAAGTAAAAAGTGATTTGTATCGGGAAATTTGAGTATTATGAGAAACTGAAATCCACAGAATGGAATCACTTATTATCTCTGTCAATAACTTGGACATGTTTTATATTATAGAAAACTGGGTATTAATTACTGGAAAATTTAGGAACATGTTTTTCAAGACAAAATATTTTCTATTTTCATTTATTGTTTTCACTAAAAATTTCACTTTGTTTTCTATTTTCAGATATATGTATAAGAAACAATGAAAACAACAAAATCAATCAATAATTGCCAATTAATTCCTACAGTAATCACATAAGAAGGATGGGACCGGAAAAAAGAACTGATGCAGATACAAAGAATTTTATCTCACCTTATATCTTGTATTAATTCGAAAATGAAGAGCAGACAAAAATATTCGTTTCATCAAGACCTGGCGCAAATCTCTATATGTTTGAACCTTGTTCACTGGTATCTGCAAAAGATATAAAAAACATAATAAATACAGAGAAGAAACATAAATTTTATAATATCTAAAAGCAAATCAATAAAACACTAAAAAAGGAATATGTAAAGAAAAAGGTATGGAAGAAGAAAACACTATGGCCAATATCAATAAAACACTAATGCCAACCCCAAAAACAGCACGTCAAGATGGCCAATATACCAATAATTATGAATACAAGATAAATAATTTAAAATATAAGCATATAAATGCTTCAAAAAATTGAAAACAAAAATAACCCACCCTACCTTGAAAGACATTCATCAACAATAATCAAAAGTCATAGTGTAGACACACAATTACCATTGATCTAAGGGATAACTAGCAAATCAATAAACAACAAATGTTGAGGATCACAATGGAAAAGATGATGTGCCAAGGAACTGGTGTGGCACATGGCAGCAATTGGCCATGAATCAGGGGATCACAAAGTGACTGCTAGAGAGCAAAAACTTCTTGGAGAGTGTAATGGCTTTCAGATAGCATAAATGGTCAAAAGGCACAGCGGCTGCCAGAGAGCAAAAGAATGCCCAAAGGGAAAGGCGGCTGTTGGAGATCAAACAGTTGTCAAGGAGCAGAAATGCTTAAAGGGCACAGTAGCTATTGGAGAGCCAAAATGCTCACACAGCCTGACTACTACCAAAGAGCAAAAAATACTCGAAGAGCACAACGACTATCAAAGAGTAAAAAATGCTCAAAGAGCATGGAAACTGCCGAAGAGCAGGAATGCCCAGAGCAAAATTGCTCAGAGGGTGAGGCGGTTGCCAGAGTTGGTCATCACATGGCAAGGTAATGTGAGTGGTGGCGGTCACCATAAAGAAAGCTCGCCAGAAAGTCACCAGCAATGAACAGTGGCACTGACAGTAGTGAACAGTGAAACAATAGAAAAAGAATAGAAACCAGAAAATGTACATGGCTTCTAAAAAAAATCTAACCTATAAGCAGTGGGCCCACATGAAAAGCATGATTAGAGTTCCCTTCTCGTTGTGCTCTAAAACCACATTGAGAAGAGAGAAGCAAAGGTATATGATGAATTCTATGTGTTTAGACCACAGACGAGCAATTTAATTTATAAGGAAGAAAGCATAATTACAGAATAACCTTATTTAGGCTAACAACATAAATATAGAATCAATCTAATTGCTCATAACATCTTCAGCTACTACATCTATAGGATTCTAACATATGTACTTGATACTAACAATAGTGAAATCTATTAATGAGGCACTTACTTGTTATCCGTGTAAGTGAATGCATTTATTGGCTTAATAACAATATAAGCCTCATTGGTGGGAAAAATTTTTGTTTGAATTATGCTTAGTGTCATTAATTATAACCCTTTAAACTAACTACTTCTACTAGGGGGCATTTTTGGAATAAAAATTAAATTTGTGACACTGTTAATTATAATTATCTGATTTAACTACATTTATTAGTCTTAATAAATTGATTATTTACTTCTTATATAAAGGATCAAAGGAAGTATTTTCTAGCAATTCCAAGCCACCATAAACTAACTCCAGCAACTTAAATTACAAAAATTATAGAAATCAAGGAAACATTGTCATTCTTCTAATTTAGATACCTAATTAAAATTTCCTAAAAAGGTCAAGGGCCTATGTTAAACAGTTGGAAAGTCACCTTACACTCTAGGATATGCCTTAATTGCAGCCTCAACGACTCGAGATACAACTTATAAATCTTGGTCATGGGACTATTTTTGTAGAGTTGAGTTAGACTCAAAACACATTCTAAGATAAACCTTTTTTTATGGATGAAGGGATTCTAACTCCAGAATCCTTTGGATGCAAGAATAAAATAAGAGATAGTTAAATCATAAAATCTCCACAAAAAATAAGTAGACAATGGCATAAAGGGCAGACAAAACAGGGATTCCATAACTTTTCAGACTAAGGATTTGCTAGAAGCAGAAAATGATGCAACATTGCAAGAGTTTTAGAATTGACCAGAGGCTGATCTACCCCCACATTGCTGCTATAGAATGGCACAACTTGCCACTATAAATATTTTAGGGAGTACTTCGAAAATATTTAAAGCCAGAAAGGTTGTAGTGTCATAAGGAGAGGCATGACAGGCACAACTTGCATAGAATTCCAACTTGTCTTTAAAGGTCATTGTTCAACACTGAAGTACACCCTAATTATCATTACACCAAGACCACATCTACTACACCAGTTAAATGAATACGATAATATTTTATTTAAATTGTTCATTAGACCAGTAGACCTTGATATGAACTAGTAAATCACATGCCTATCCTTTTGTGTTATACCCAACATTCTCCATTGACCATTTCTCCACCACACGAGGTCTCCAACTAAGTTATCAGCTCCAAAAATTTTAACCACATGCAAGTAACAATTGAACAAAAATGACAAAGAGAAGGTGATTATTGGTGGAAGACATAATTTATATACACAAAAGCAACTACAAAATCTACACTTTAAGTTTGACTTAAGAAAAAGATAACAAACTCCTCATACCTTGCAGAACATATTAATTGAAAAATTTTGAAGTAACTCGTGTTGAAATATTTGTGGTGCCTTCAAGTCAGCACCACTCCCAGGAAGTGACCAATTATGCTTCACAGGAGGACGGACAGCTTGCCTTTCCTTATTGAATATTTTGGATTGATCCATCACTGATCTTTCAATAGAATTTCCACCCAAACCAACAGAAAGCTTTGGAACAAGAAAACTGGCCATTGCACCAAATGCACTTGGAGTGGCTACAGAACCTTTCTCATTGTCTACACCAGTTTGTCCAAAAACTGCCTGTGTGACAACAGTTTATTGTATAAGATTCCTAAATATTATAACCATGAACATAACCAAACTTATTATTTGAAATGTAGGACATACTTCAATCTGGTAAACAGTCTTTGATATGTTATCAATATCCCCCACAATGTACAAGGTAGCATTTGCAGGGAAATACCAACGCTCATGAAACTTCCTTATTTTATCTGCATCCCATTTCTTTATCTGTTCTTCTAATCCAATAGGAAACCTTTTGCTCAGCTTATTTTCAGAATGCAGATGCTGTAACAACTGCAATTACAGAAAATAAAAGCAATGCAAAATGGGAAACGACAACATTGAGTCAATATTCTGTGAAAACACAAAGTTGATAGCTTGAATTTCCTAGAGATATTTTGTTCCTCACCTGGCAATCAACTCGGTACTCTATTGTATTCATCATTTGAAGCTCTGATAGTATAGCACGGCGTTCCTTTTCAATCCGAGAAGCAAGAAACTTTGGGTGGAAAGCTATCTGCATACATCAATAACAATTAGCTGTGAGTAAATGCTAACCTAGACGTACAATATTCATATTTACTCTGTTGTGCCCAGTCAAGTAGAGTCAAAACCAAAGCATAAGACCTAGATCAAATGAAATATTGTTTTAAAGCAAATATAAGCATTTGTACAGATGTGGAAGAGGCTTTTATGGCAATTTCATGAAAAAAAAAACAAAGTCCAATAAAGCATACCTCATTCAAGGCATCCAGAACAAATGGAAGTAGATCCCCATCAGAATCCTGACAAACAACACCCATTTATATAATAAACAACAACATAATTAAGTATTATAATATTCAATATGATTCAATGCATATATGCATATATTGGAAAAAAGACATACATGTTTAATTTCAAATTTACATAAAGCACTAAAGAATATGAAGCTAGGAAGCAAGACATTGACAGATTTAAGATAGAAGCAAGGTAAACTTGGATAAACTGTACACAGTTAAAATGTGTCAAAGAAGAATTTTTCACATAATAATAAGCATACAAAATATGACTATCAAATTTTCTATCTTTATAATTATTGAAAAGTTGCCTTAGGTATCACTCAACCTCAGCCCACCTTAATTGTGGACACTTTGAGGGTTGCCTTTATTGCAATCTCAAGGTAATATTCAATCTCACACTTAGTAAAGATATGACTTAAGTAGAGCTTATAAAGCTTGGGCTTTACTAGCCGATTTTGCGAGGTTAAATTAAGAATAATCTAAAGTATTCCATTGCATTCTCTCTGGAGAAGTTTCTTTCCTAGAAATAGAGCCCAATGCTTTCCCTATGCCCTGATTGAATTTTACTCTAAACATCATCTTGAATCTCTTCTAAAGAAAACTATTTACATTCCTCATCATTGACAAGGATTTACCTCCGCTTGTCACAAACTTTAAGTGTCAGAACACTTTGATACCACTAAAACATTGGGATTGGGATCTGGGAGCATCCATGACATTTTCTTCTTACAACTTAATTAAAAAAATTATACTGTTAGTCAAATACTGTAATGTTCAAAATATGAACTGATCATATCGATTACAATGTCAATAATTTCCACATATTGCTTAGACAGAGGTACACAAGAAACATCATTTACCCTATTCTCATATGCATGATTAAATTAGTAATTAGCATAGTAAAAAAGTTGACCAAATGTCCAAAATCCTTAATGAAATATATCAAAGAAAAGAAAAAATAATTGAATAATACATCACAAAGAACTGCACACCAAATGGCCCATACCTTGGTGCTTGTAGGAGCATGGATGTGAAACACTGTATGGTGGAAATCAGTATATGCATTTGAACGGGCTCCTGTTCCCAGAAGCTTCTCGCGTTTTTTACTTCCTAGGAAAGCAACATGTTCAATCATATGTGCAATTCCTTGCTCATCCTCCTCCTCGTCTATTGATCCTGCATGAACTTCCAAGTGTGCTTCGAACCTAAAATTGAATAAGTTGATACTAAGCAGTTGACAACAAGTGCAAAAAAACAATGTTTAACAGAGAATACATAAACCTATATCATATTTGACTGTATCGGTTATATTAAAAAATCTTCTAGAAGTAATGTGATGGCAAACTAAATTATTCAATTCAAAAGTCTTGATGGTATACATACATTTCACCTATGAACACTTCACAGTCACAATTTAAATTAAACATTTCACAACTAAAAAACATGAACTGCTAACATAGCATTCCTGCAAAAACAAATACCACTAGAGCAAGGCACTGAGACAAAGCGCCTCAAGGGGAATTTTAAAACACAAAGCAATATGCCTCAAACAAAGCCATGCGTGTGGATAAGTGATATCAAGATATCTTTACCGCATTCTTGAAATTGATCATTGATAAACAAACTCAAGGATGAGAAATCGGCAATTCCACGTAGAAAGACGTCCTAGTTTTAAAGGAATTCATAAAAATGATTAAACGTGCCTTTTTGGTGGAACTTTATTTGGCAAAATCAGATAACGTAACCCATTCTTCAGTTGACCACGATGCAACTTAGGGTGAGATGGAAGTTCAGAACTCAGAAACCCCTCTATCCGCTCTAGTTCATTATCATATACACTTGAATCTTGTTTCTCAGCAATACCATCG
>Ga0123341_1000759_pt1 | contig 21790 bp, 21 predicted proteins | sample Turbeapinknodule_FD_89959 | JGI IMG/M metagenome (GOLD analysis project Ga0123341, IMG submission 89959) | Root nodule microbial communities of legume samples collected from Mexico - Turtle bean Mexico pink nodule | ecosystem: Host-associated > Plants > Roots > Nodule | place: Mexico: Nepantla...
GCCGCGCGCGGCGAATGCTCCATCTGACGGTCACAGTAAACGGCAACCTTCCATTCTCCGTCCTTTCGACGCGTTGCCTCCCTCTCAGCTTTTTCGTCGGCGAGTCTCGCCGCCATTGCCCGGAGGGCGGCGCTCTGGATGACCACGCGAGGTGCAAGATCGAGGATGACCTCGTCCAGCTCGTCGAGCGGATATTTCCGGTAGCCGGAGACGTCGATCTCAACGACATCGACATCCATGGCTGCGAGCTTCTCCAGCTTTTCCGGAGGGCAGCCATGGGTATTCCTGATCTCGATAAACAGCCGCCGGCCTTCGGGGGTTATAGCGACGATATCGGGGACAAGGTCACCTTCAGCTGCCTCGAGACGCACGTCAGTGAGCGCGATGGACTGCCGATCGGTCACGATTCGGCGCTGCCCGCCGAAATCGGTCACCGCGGTTTCCGGCATCGTGACCACGCTGTGCCTGGCGATGATTTCCTTTCCGAGGATATGAAGTGCGGTCTCGCCAGCCGTTGCGCAGTTCGGCGTGACCTCGTCGGGACGATGGGCGAACGAGTGCCTGCGATGAGCGGTATCCCCGCCGTTGCGGGCTATCAGATCGCGTTCGCAACCAAAGCAGACGCATCCGCATCTTAAACCGTTCGCGACCTGCGATATGTGACGGGGCGATCCGTCGACAGCATCTTTTGCGACGAGGACGGTGCCGTCATCGCAGGGGGATAGGTCGGCGAGCGTTATCTTGGTAGTCATCAGCGCCCGTGAATCGATTGAGGCTCGGAGGCTAGCGCGAGCAGGTTCCGTTGAGAAGCCGGTTCTTCGAGACCTATTCCACAACCAATTTGGTGTACGATTGCCCGGCAGGTTTCGACCAGGCGCATGCCATTCTCTTCACACAAGCGCCTTTTGACCGCCGCCGGGGTCGGTGGTCGGCGACGGCACGATCACGTCACCTGGGGCGACTTCAACTTGGCGAGTGGCGACGGCCGCGTTGTGCCCGCCTATAGCGGTCCCGTTCCTGGGGACTTTGATCGCTTGGGTAGGCGCGGGATTCCGAGGCACGCGACAACGAGCATGAACCGCGGCGCGGCGGCTGCCCTCGGTGTCAGCCTTCCGCCAGCTGCGGCTCATCGACCGCCGCATCTTCCGACGTGCCATCGATCTCTGCGGTCTCGGTCTCGCGGGTGCCGTCTGTTAGATAGGTCACGCAGACGTTGGAGCGGCTGACGCGCATCATCTTCTTCTGATACCGCTCTAGGTCGGCCTCGAAGTCCGAAAGCAAGTCCGCCTCGAGGAAGTGCAGTGGTCCAGTCTGGGTGAAGACCATGAGTCCATCGGCGCATTGCGTAACTCGAGCAATAGACAAAGTGCTCATCTCCGAGGATGAAGCCGGAGACGAGCACGACCTGTACTTCCTCGGGCACCTCTTCTTCCGTTGGCTTGTCCAGACCGAAGGTGACGTCGTCGCGGAAGTTTTCAAGGATACAATTCTGCGCATTGAGGATGCAGGCACCCATCAGGTAGACGTCATCGAGCGCCACCGGTCGATCTTCAAGACCGACCTCGGACCTGAGGTCCCGCAGCGCTTTAAGGAGCCTCAGCCTATACTTTCCCGCCGTCTCATCGGAGGGACTGTTTCCTGTTGCTACGCCGAGGTGTTCCACGCCTCGCGGCGTGCGCATGCCGATTGGAAGGCCGTCAGGAGAAGATAGGCCGACGATGATCATATAGTATGCCATCCACTCCGCGACCGTGCGCCGGTCGCTGGTCGCCACCGGGTTGGTGGAAACCCGGAACTCGCTACGTGAGAAAGTCGCCTCCAAGATCGGTGACCTTAGAAGGGCCTTGAAATACTCCAGCGGGATAGAGCCGATGGGCGGAAACGTCACGTCGCAAACCGTTTCGACTGCGTCTTCGGGTGGACCCAGCACCAGCACGCAGCTTGCGCTCGGCTTCGGCGTGAAATGCGCCATCACGCCAGGCTGGAGCTTCGGGAACGAATGGTCGGGGAGGGCGATGCCGAAGCGTTCGTCCTCGATCTTCATGTGTCCAATTGCAAGTGGCTTCAAACCGAGCATGCCGTCGATGAAATCGCTAATGGCAGCCGCCTGGAACGAACCCGTCATTTTCTTGCGCTGGCCGTTTTCATATCCGAGATCGCGTTTCTGCGCTCCTTTCCGCTTCGCGTATTCGTCCATGTCGGAACCGATCTCGCGCTCCAGGTACTTGGCGAGATCATCCCCAAGGAGGCCGATCGTCTTTGCCTCCTTGATCGAAAAGGTGATCGACTTGTCCTTGTATTCGGTCGTGCCCTCTGAGAATTCCTTCCGCAGGCGCTTCAGAATCTTGCCGAGGGCGGGTCCGAGGATATGGATGATCCTGATCTCAGCCGGCTTTCGGTTGTCGTCGAGCAGGATGATGTAGACGAAAGCCGGCGCGAGTCCCTGCGCGAGCCGTTCGGCGACCGACAGGCTGACTTTCACGCCCTTTGTCGTCGGCAGGATCGTCTTGATCTGGATCGAGCAGGCCATCGGTGCGGACCGCTTGTCGAACGACACGGTGCCGTTGCGCGGGGCGAGCTTCGCCTCGATGACGCGATCCTTCCCCATGCGGTCTGGATCAATCCTGCCGACAAGGAGATCGGTCCGGGACATCTCGTAATCGAAGTAGCCTTCGCCGATGCGTCCGATTTCATCCGCTACTGCACTTTCGCTCATACTGCATCGACCTTTCGCGATGATCACGCGGCATTGCCCTTCGCCTCACGCCATACATGGTCGGAAAGCGCTGCAAATTCAACGCAGCGGCAGCGATCCTTGGTGACGCCGGCGGTTAACCCCAGCTTCAGGCAACATGGAAGAGTCAACTCGAAAGAGCAATGCAGGCGATTGACGATCCCGGGCTCCACCTCCCGCGATCTTCTTCGAAGTCGAAGTTCGGGATTAGGTGACGAACTTGGAGTCCGTCTTTTCATGGCGACGAGAAGAAGTCGTTGAAGGTGCGGTTCAGAAGTCGAGGACATTTGCCGGCGCATAGTTGAGCGATATCCAGACTGCTCGTGACGATCGTCAAAGGAATATTGCGCTTTGCCGCTGCTCGCACGGCTTCCATCACATGCGCCGAGAACCTCGGCGCATTTGCCGTTGTAGATTCCTTTGAATACGATTTGCGCTTCAAGGCTATCGCTTAACGGAAAGACAACTTTTAGTATGCATATACGCGCTTGGTGTAAACTATGAGGACGCGTACCGTCTGTTGATATGGATATTCTAAACCGATCACTAAAAAGGCTGTTCCCGAGAGCCTTCCGATTCTTCGAGCTATCCGCACCTTATGTTTCGATAGCAACTTCGGTCTACACTGTTGCAATATTTCTGACGGCGGCCGTGTTATTCACGATTACCACCTGTCTGCTTTTTGCTGACCAGATCGCTCATCTACTCCATTGGATCGCCGGCCTTTTACTCCTGCTACTGGATTTCATGCTGAGCTGCCTCAGGCAATTGGTCGACTGGCTCCTAGAAGGTGTGGCGTGGATTTCGTCGATCCTAGCGTTGATAGGGCTCGGAAGGCTTGCTTGGGGACTCGGCATATTCATCAAAAGCATCCCTACTGACAATCAAGCTCGGATGTTAAAGGGCATCAAATCGACCAGCGTACTGCTCTACTACAGTGTTTACGCGGGCGTCGTTTGCTTGCTGATGAGAGCGCAGGACGGAGCCGATCTGGCGACAGTGCAAGCATTGTACTGGATAGAGACGTGGACCATCCTCGTGTTCGCGGGCATGCTCCTAATTTTGCTAGCGATCAGGCGGGAAGTGGCGAGACGACGCGTGGCACTGACACGCACTCTGTAGGGGAGATTGGGCTCTATCCTGCTGAGCTACGTGGACCCACAGGCGTTTGCATCTTTGCATCGACTGGATAGCTTATCCACCCTTGCCGGCAACCGCAAACTGACATGAAGGTTTATGTGGTTGCCACCCATGGAATCTCGAGGTTGCCTGAAGCAGTCGTCGCTTGTCCTACCCTGCGACACGAGTTTGATCTTCAGAAGGAAATAAAGCCAGTAGGCCCTATGAAATCGTCAGGGTATCCTGGTTTTCGGCGACGCGCTCGACCGTCTGCGACCTCACCAACATCTTCTCGGACAGTTTCAACCGTCATCCAGGTTTACGGTCACGACGCGAAGAGCCCCCTGCGTGATCGCGAGCTGATGGATGTCGCTGCCTAGCGCGGCCAGTTGCTCGACCCTTCCGGCCACGACGAGGATCGTTGGCATTCCTAGTCTCAAAGAGCGTTCCATGTTCCTGAAGAAGCTGTTTTTACCGCGATAGACCATAAATTCGATGGCAATGCGCTGCGGGTGGCCCTTTTCCTCAATCTCAAGCACGATATCGACACGTGAGGGTGCCTCGTCGATCCTGATTGCGAAATCTCGGCTCAAAACATAGCTGGAAATTGAGCCGTCTTTCTTCAGCCATTCGCCTATCCAGTCGGCAAGTTTCGCTTCTCTCATGCTTTCACTATCGGACGACAACGGACGCCAACTGCCGATCCGCGCTATCAAACGATCAAAGACGCTTTCCGGCATTGGCGCTCCAAAGTCACCGTCGTCATGGACTAGGGATAGCTGCACCTTGTCCACCTGGAACAACTTGCTCAGAACGTCAAATTCATTGAGGCGAACAAGCAAATTAAAGCTATGCTTAGCGCTTCGGGCCCGAACGATAACGCTCCCCGGAAACACCCCAAGGATTTCAGCATCCTGAACAATTTCTTTGAGCTGTTTGACTAGACGGTCGCCTTCGGCTTTCGTTGGAGCTGGCCCATCAAAGCGAATCTGCCAAGTGGAAACTGGCTCTATAGGGTATTTCGACGCGATGTCGTAGAGCAGCTCGCACAAAAGTACCTGGTCGAATGGCGCAAGAGGTCGCGTTTGCCCTCTTCCGCCTCTGATTTTGGACATCTGGCGAAACAATTGCACCAGCGGCTGTGATTCTGATTGGCGCGCGCTCAGCTCTCCGAAAATCAATTCGAGGCCGTGGCGCGTGTCATACCATTCTCCAACCTCTTGATTGGGGACCAGTTGGGCAGCAGCACGGGCGAGCGCTTTGGGGATCGGGTCGTCTCCCGAATAATGCCCAAGTCCCCCGGTTTGATTTGCACTGACCGCTAGGTACTGGTTCCGCGTCTTCTGTGCGTACTCTATGGCCTGGCGGGCTTCGTCCGCGATAGCGGATCGCCCTGCGCCAGTGATGCCCAACTTCATTTCCCCGGTTGCCAAGTTCATGAAGATGTTTCTGCTGAAAAACTGCCGAACGCCACTTTTGTGGATGTTTGCGTCTAGCTCAAGCGAGCTAATCGGGACAACGCTCACGCCAGGCTCCTGGCAATTCGTTCGATGCAACACAGGAACCAATTTGAGTTCCAGGGCCATTTTCCTCGTCAAAAGGAAATCTAGCCGACTAGCGCGTGCCGTCGCATCAATTTCGTCGCGAAATAGCAAGACCAGATCAATGTCGCTGGTTTGTGGATCAAACTGGTCGCCGCCATCATAAATGGCACTTCCAAACAGATAGGCTTCGCATCCGGTCTGCGAAATGACCTCACTTGCCCAGCGTTGGCAAAGGTCGATCGCGCGGGCGGCTTCGGGTGTCCACTCCGCCAAGTCAATATTTAATGGGTGCGGCATGCGGCGATCGTCCAATGTGCGACGAAGGTGGGTCGCGCTCTTGAAAATTTTTTAACAGTCGACGTTTTGCGGAACTGGGTAGCAGATGCAAGAAGATTTCTCGAGGCCTCATCACGATCGATGCTAATCCCGTCAACGACATTGTCATGCGAGGGACGACCACGATCGTCATATGCCTCGTGGGCAAACGACAACGCGAACGTTGAGCCGAGAGCCACTGCGCTCGATATCATTCTCAATTGCGGCAGGATTTTTGCACTGTCCGGCGGGGTCGTAGATGATGCAGATCAGATGGTCGACCTCTGGCATCCGACTGTATCGCCCACAGTCGATCAGCAATTCGTCCACCACTTTTTTCTGGTCGAGACCCCTCCTTGTCATCTTGGCTTCGACGATGATCCGCTCTCTCGGCAGGAAGAAATCCAGCCGCGAACTGCTGCTGGCGTAACTCGGCGTATGCTCCTCCGGCCGGACGTCGTCAAAACTAAGCAGCAGTATTGCGTGAAGAGCGTCCTGGACATCGTACTCGTCTTGCAACTCGAAAGGCTGGCGGGATCGCTGGCGAGTTGCCAGCTGCCGTGCAAATAGAGGAAAACGCCGACAATGCGAGACAATGAGCTCGACCGGGTCATGCGAGCTCAGGACAATCGGGCGTTCTGATATACGACGAGCAACGATCGATGACGTCATCGCCTCCATCACGTCAGCGATCCGAACGCTCTCTCTGAGAAACCGCGCCACCAATGTCTCCTGAAGTCTGTCGCCCTTCGGGAAGCTTGGCGGCTGGTAGGCGAGCTCTATTGCCGACGTGAGAATCAATTCAGACGTCGAGATGGCACTCAGATCGATCTCGCTATCATCGGCCTGCTTGTGAGGTGGCACCGACATCAGGTGCAAGGCGGCTTTAACTGCCAATTTCGAGATCAGAGTCACTAGACGTCCATCCGAAAGGGCGAGGTTCAGGGTTTCGGCATACCATGCGCGCTGGAGCTCAGGACATTCAAAAGAGACGATGCCGTTCGCGATTCCGAGAACTTCGACGGGGTTGTATATGAACGACTGGCGATCTGCCGGGAAGATTTCGCGCCCCCTGAGATGATCCAGCCCTTCAATCCAGTCGGTACGCAAATCCGCGTCTGCCCTGGTAGCGGCAAAGCCGTACGCGGCAAGCTCGGGGGTACGCCGCAGTGCCAGCGGGGTTGTTTTGCGTAGAGGTTCGGTCATGAACGCAGGGAGTGTTGATCCGGTGCGCTCGCCTATGAGGAATGCAAATCCCGTCGCCGTGTCTGGCCACGACTGGCGGGAGCGCAGAACCGCGGCGGCGACGGCGATGATCTGCGCTGTAACGCTCGAAACGAATTCGTTCATAGGAACCAGCGGCTCCACTTCAACTTGACGTTTACGGCGGATGGGGACCAGTCCGGGACTTCCCTCAACCGTCCGAGCAGTTCCGCCATGCGTTCGGAGTAGTAAATCGTAACCGGCGACGCGGCGGGAAGAACCGACCTCCACGAAAGACAGGTGAATTTGAGAGCCTGTTCAGCCAGATAGTCGACGTCTTTAAAAGTCGAGTCTGGATGAAGCGAAACAAGAAGCGGCATAGGCAAGGGGGAGTTTGGCCTTTTGATCAATTTCCCTGAATTTACGCTCATCAGTCGCGTGTACGGGCCGATTTTGGCGATCATGCCACGGGCGGGCGCGAAGACGCCCTTGAACCTCCCCGTCTTCCCAACCGGTTCGCCTCTTTCCGCTCGATCAAAGAGCGAAAACGCATGGTCGTGCGAGATAGTCACGAAGGCCATCTGGATATTCTGCTCGCCTCCCACGGCGCGTGCACAATCGAAGGCCACCTTTGCAATGTCTATACGTCGGAGTGGCTTGTTGGCATGGAAGATGACGCGAACGGTATCACCCCTTTGCCAGTTGTTGCGGCGCTTGAGTTCCTGAAGAACACTCATCAGGGATTCTCGCACTGCGTCCGCGTGTTCTTCGTAGGCGCATTCCTTGGATACGTTGCCCAGCAGATATGTGCCATCTCCGCTGAATACGGTCGTGATGCCGACGAGCCTCTGCCGCTTCTGTGTCCTGCTGCCCGACATCTCTGCAATGCCCATGCCGACCACCAATTCGTCATTGATGGCTTTGTCATGGTTAACGGTCCAAGGGACACCGTTGAGCTTGGCGTAAAGGGCGACGGCAAAGTTTTGGAGGGTGTACTGGAGGTTTTTTGGTTCTGCCGTGAGTGTCGAAAACCTTAGCTCCTGCGTGGGGATCGCGAGGGTTAGCAGCAATGATTTCGTCTGGATGTAGGGGTTCTCGTTTCCCGAGAGAAAGGCGTGTTCATCAAACAGCACCACGATTGCGGCGTGAATGTCCCCTGCGGTGGCAACGCGCTCCTCCATCGCTGTCCGGTATGCCTTATAAGGAGACCCCGTGTCACGAACGCCAACATCGATGGGGCAAAGGACGAAGTCTGTGCTGACAAGGCCGAAAAGGTCCCTGAACCCGGTCGAGTAATTCCTGAATTCGGGACCAAACCCGTCCCTAAGTGCCCGAAGGAAGAGCTCGACTTTGCTTTGGACAGAACTCGGAAAGGCAACAAGTATGCGTGGAGATTTGTTGGCGAAACTTGTTCGGTCATAAGCCCCGTTTCGCGAGAGCCCCGCCCAAGCGAACTCACTGCTCTTGGCTCCGGTTCTATCGAAGACATATTCGACGGTTGGTGCACGATAGACAGATCGAACAGTGCCAGAGTTCGACAGGGCGATCCGATCACCAACTTCGGCTTCGAGGTCTCGCGCAATGGGGATGGGTTTTCGCTGCAGGAACGTCCCCATTTGCTCGATAATTTTGTCGAGTTCAGGCCCTAGCCGAAATTTGGCCTCCTCATCGTCGATCGCGCCAAGCAGTTTCCTGTACTGATAGGAGCCCAGAAGAGCGGAGAGGCATCTCGAAAAATTCTCTTTCGATCCTTCGAGTTTGAGTTCTGCCGTCTCGAAAACATCGTCCTCCGCATTCTCCAAGAGATGGGCCCATTTTTCGTCGAGGCGACGGATTCTACCAACTAACCGTCGTTCGCCCGGTTGGGGTTCCCTACGAACCACGTACATCCCGGAGACATCGACTTTCGAAGCGACGAGGTCTTCGAGCCTCGCGTCGATCTCGTACCTCATCCCAATAGTTACGAAGATGCCGATTCTCGTGTTCCCGTCAGCATCCTCGAAAATTTTTGTATTCAGCACAAATTTTGGACTTATTCGAAAGTTTGAAAGCAACGAATGCTCGATCCCCATTGCTCTCGCTGCCAAGTCTAATAGCTCCGACCTTTGAGCCAGAAAGGCGAACGGTCGCTTTTGGATGGCCTCGTAACTGGGGATCGCCTCGTCCAGAGCATCTTCGATACGCGATCGCAGTAGCCAGGGGTGACGTGACGTTTCTAGCTCTACCGTCCGGCCTTGGACGTTCGGCCCACCGCTCTTGAGACGCAGGTGATACAGCTGGCCCCCAGACCAATGGAGAAACCAATGCGGGCCTAGACGCTCCCGCTCGGCCTTGATCTCTGATCCGTCGGGAAATTCCCTGACAACGACCTCCACAGTGTTGGGTATTTTTAACACGAAGCCGTTTGTAAGTAGCGCGCGACTGAAGGATGCGGATTTTGATGCGAGATTGTTCGGCTGTGCCACATCCGTATTCATCGGTACTCCGACCTTTGATGTAATCTGCGATTCGATGACAGCTTAGCTAGCAACCTATCGAAATTCACTGGAGATTGGCGAGTTGCCGCACAGATATCCCCCGTAAATTGTATTAGTTCAGCGAAATCAGTGAGCTTAGATTAAATGCAACATTCGAGTACTTGGGTTGGCTCCGACTAAGCTCTTACGATTTTTGGGAAACGAAAACTGTGTTCAGAGCGCGTGACCTCTCAAACAAGAGCCGTGGCCACGTTGCACATCTAGATCATGCCGACGCCGTCGCGGCCCAAAAAGATACTCGGTGTATCTCTGCCCGAAGTCCGATCATGGCCACCGCTTGGTATTCACGCCCCTTTGAAAAGTGCAGCGTCGATAGTCGCAGAGCCTTTGTCGGGCTGGCGAACAAGCCGAGATCGCTGATCGACAGGTTGGCGATATCGACGTTCTGACGGCGCATGTCCGCCTTCATTTCGTGGGCGGAAGCAAAGAAGAGCCCAGATTGGGTTTTGTCGACATGCCCCGCTTCGAGCAATATAGCTCCAGCGGCCTGCGACATCGCGTCGAGCCAGGACACCGCATTATGCGTCCATGCCGCTAGCCTGGATGCAAGTCGCATAAGGTGGATCAGAACGACACGGCTGGAATGACTGAAGACATCGGCCGGCCGCTGCCCCATCACGTCGGTAATCGCGAAGTAAAGTGCCTTCCGGGCTCAAGCGGTCTCGACATCATTTCCATAACCGGAACCCTGAATGAAGGCCGAGAGTGACCGCGCGGTGATCGTCGTGAACAGCGGCCGCGGAATTCTGAATGCCGGACTGGAAATGGGACGGGCGATCCGCTTGCGTGGCTTTGCGACCGCTGTTCCCCAAGGCGCACTGTGTGCATCGGCGTGCGCCCTGACATGGCTGGCGGGATCGCCACGCCTGTTGGACGCCAACTCCAGACTACGACAAGGCAGTCGTCTATGTCACATCCGCGCCGCCGGATGGCGTGGAATGGCTGACCGCCGACACGCCATGGAAAACGGCATAGCGTACGAGGCCGTGGCCGAGAAGGCTCCCGAGGCTTCAACACCAAGCGTAGCACTGCCATACGATCCGATGTCGGCGACCACAGACTTTTACTCAGCCCTTGCGATCGCGGACGGCGAGACGGCAGCGGCACTGGTCGTGCCCGAGAAGCGAGGAACGACCGTTCAATGAAGAGGCGATCCGCAGGTTCAACAGTGCGATGTCCGCTCACTGCCAGCGACGCGTGACACCACCGTTGTTCGATGTTGAGCCGCGCTGTCGGCGGGACGGTTACGATCGATGATGGTTGTCATCCAGAAGCGTCGAAAGGCTAGTATGAAGCGAGTTAGCGAACATTATTCAGGATAAGGGGGAAAATCGAAAGGACCTTTGAACATCGACACTCCAGCAATGGTATCGCACATCTGGAACTGAGTGAGCCTCCATTGACCGGCACATTCGGTGTTGGTGACATGGACCCGCTCGCGTCCCACCTGCGGGGCCTCTTCAAGGGGCCACTGATCCTGAACTCCAACTTTGACACGGCTCGTGCGCAGGCCGAACTGAGCGCGGGTATCGGCGATGCTGTAGCCTTCGGACGTCCCTTCATCGCGAACCCCGTCTGCCTTCCGATTGGCAGAAGGCATTCCACTCGCCCCGGCCGATGCGTCGACGTGGTCCACCCAAGGCCCAGAGGGCTACCTCGACTATCCTATTGCCACCCAGGCAGTAGCGAAGTCGGCGTAGTAGCCTTCGATGAGCACGGTAGCCGTGACATGCAAACGGTCTCTTGCGCCAAGGAGCTCGGCGACCGGTTTGGCATTGTGGAGATTTGGCCGGACGAGCCGCCTCCGGGTAGGGAGGTGTGGCTCGAGTGCCGCTCTGACCTCCGCCGCGTCGCTCGCTTGCGGGCCGTCATGGATCACCTGCGCTCCGCGGTCCCCAAGGAAGTCTGAGCGCATAGAGCTTGTTGCCGCTTGATGTTCGGGAGACGGTGTGCGTCAAGAATGAATAAAGCTTCTGGAAACAACGATAGTGTGCCTGGATTCTCAAGCGTGCTGTACGACGGCCTACGCTCCCGTAGGTCACCTATTCGGTTTTGTCGGGCAGCGCTTCAATCCTGTCTGCGCAGTGCACCGAGTTCGCACTGTGGAACCTTCGAACGTCCGTGATCACCACACGGTCTTGATCCAGCACAGACCTAAGGGGCAGGCGAGGATTCTAGGAACGCTCCGGGTACAAATATAGCCAGGCAGCGTATCAGGAGACCTGTCGCGTCCCATCGAAATTCTCGAACAATCTCAAGGTTCGGAAATGCGAGGTCATGAATTATGTACGTCCGTAAATTTACTTGAGGTCCATAATTCGGCGTCATGAATTACCAATGCCAACCGGATGGGATCGGGGGCTATTCCGTTTCTTCAGGGACGCCTTCGCCCCTGAGCCAGTAGCCGCGCTTCTCAATGTGGATGAAGTCAGGGTTGTCCCAAAGGGTTCTGCCCACGAAGCGAGGCGGATCGGAGACGTCGAGGTGAAAGCCGCTTGCCTCTATTTGTTCGAGCAGTTCGGCGCGTTGGAGTGGCCTTCCTGCGGATATAAGGATCACTTTTGATCGCTCAACGACTTCCGCTGTACGGCTTCCGATGTGGAAACCCTTCTTCTTGGTTCTTTTTTTTCGTTGCCCGGCGGTCGCCGCCCGATCCTCGGTGAAGTCGGGCGATTCAGCGGCAATCATCTGCCTGACCAATTCGCGCGCAGCCTCTGCCTTTTCAAGTCTTGCGTCGATAACGCGCTTTGCACGCCTAAGCTGGGATACTTCGGCGACGAGGTTCCGATATGCGTCCTTGAGATGGGTGTCCGAAACATGTTCTTCTTTCATGGTTGCCAAAGCTGTGTCCATTTTCTGTTACCCGCTATTCAATCGCATCCCACATATGCTAGCGTCATTCTACCGAGTCGCGTTCGGTTAGGTGGTGAGCTCGCAACGTATCCACCTGAATTTTTTAGACCATACCAATTCAAGAGGAGCCGTAATGACTTTCCCGGAAACCATGTAGCGCTCGAGTAATAAATTTCTCGCAGCGTCAGCGCTATCAAACTTGAAATCGCAAGCCACAGCGGCAGCTGGCGGGGCGGGTCTGGAATCGTGATTTGCTGAGAGAAGTGGGGCGGCTCGCCCTCGCAAGGCGGCCGCCCCGCGCTCGACCATACCAAGATAGAGCGGGTAATACCGAATCAGTACCATGTTCAGGCCTGCGTCGCTAGAGTCTTGCGCGCGGATGGGCGAGCGATCGTGGTCAATTGACAGGTTTGTAGTCCGATCGGTGAGGGCAGGGCCAAGGTCGGCCTGAGCTTTTAATCGTAGCAGGGCATTTTTCACCCCGTCCGCGACCATCCCGTCGAGGACGGGACCCCTACCTCCGCCTTAGTGGCACAAAATCCGAAGTGGATATCACGATGCCTGCATTATCCAAGTTTAGGTTCGTAGACTTTAATCCGGTCCTACACGCTGGCAGACAGCGTTCGCCCGTTATGTCGCCCATGAGGAAAGGGGGACTCGAGAGATGGTTCAAGTCTGTAGTTGACTTTGAATTGGATGAGGCAACCCGTCGTAACCAGCAGCCTGAAAACCGGCACGCCAACGGCGATGGAGGATTCGATGGCGAAGCGCACTGATGAAGTCACTCGTGTGGAGTTCGGTCAAGGTGCCTTCCTGGAGCGTCGGACCGACGGCGCACCTATACGTTTTTCAGCGACAGGGCGTCAGCATACCACTCGACATGTCCACCACTCGCCCAAGGAGCCACATTACTCTTTTGGCGCGGACTCCGATGCGGAACTCGCTGTCATGATGCTTCTCGACGTCTCAACGTTCGTTGTAACTTACAAAGCTCAACCACATCGTCTCTTGCTGGAGGTGCCGGGTCGAAAGCCACTCGAATATTATCCTGACCTTGAACTGACAGTGCCGCATTGGTTTGTCGGCGAGATACAGAAGCGCAACAAGCTTTTCGCCAAGGTCGCGCTGAAGCTTCCTCCGCCCAGATGCCAATCCGACACGCTCGTCTCACTTGTCATCGAGGTGAAGTCCGAGAAAGATCGCCGCGCTTCCGACCCGGAATACGTTGAGAAGATTGAGCGTGCCAAAGTCGCCTACGCAGAGAACGGCATCTACTTTTTCTGGCTCGACTTTTCCTCACAGATGACATGTCTCGACCTCAACCATCTTCCAAGCCTGCTGATGGACGCGGATGCGAGGTGGCGCGAAGCCCACTCGCGTCGCGCTTGGCGTCATCTCAACGCGTGTGCAGGCAAATCCACATACGGTGAACTGATCAAGGTTTTGGGCGGAGGACCAGCCGGTCGGGAGTTTGTTAACTGCCTCCACATGCGAGGCGACATCTGGGTGGATATGGCATTTGATCCTGGCGACGATACCCGTGTCGCTATGCCGCCCTTACTTCGGATCGATCCACAACTGGCGGCGAACATTTTTGCAGGGAGCGCTGGCTGATGGCGTCGCTTCCTATCGAACTCGAACCTGGTGTTTTTTACGAGGCCCGCGACTGGCCGACCACTTTCGAAATTCGCTTCGTTCGGAGAGAGGGCGACAAATGTTATGTATTCGAGCGAAACACCGGCGGCCATTGGTACGTTGACTATCCCACGCTGACCGGGATGCTGATCAGCGGTAACCTTGTCCGAGCTTCAGGCGAGATACGCTCATGCTGATACCGCTCGATGTCGAATGTGACCAAAAGTATCAGTTCAACGAGAACGGTGAGCGCTTCATCGCCAAATTAGTCAAACTGAAGTCAAACGGCGATCTGGTGTTCGATCGATTAGATGGCGAGGGTAAGGTCTATTCCGATCGAGCGAGCTTCATACTTAAACGAGGACGGGGAGATATTGCCCGCCTCAACGAGGTCGAGGTTCACGGTGCGATTCCGTCTATCGAGCCAGCGGTCTTCGAGCCTATCAGTGAGACCGATCGTCCTGTCGTAAAGCGACGAAAAAAGAAATTTCTCAAGTTTGCCACTCAGCAATATTACGTCATGCTGATGGACGAATTGGGAACACCACGATCCGTTTTGCCAATTCGGAAGTTGATAGCGGAAAAAACTGACGAGCACGATGCGCTTGGTTTGAGTGAGAAACGGCCCGGTGCGTCGACGCTGATAAGGCTCTGGCGAGAATGCGGCGAGGTCGGATACAGGCCTCTGCATTTGTTCCTGGATAACAACGGTGGCGATCAGACATCAGGTGGTTGGCACAAGTACATACTGAGACTCAAGCGAGTGATGCTGTACTGGTACTGGTCACCACGGAAGCCCACGCCCTCGAGGGTAAAAAAATGGTTTGACGCCGCGGCTGTCACTGGGATGGAGCGTCTCGGCGAAAGTTTCGATCGCCCAACTCGCCAAACCCTTCAAAATTGGTTGGACGAGGCTGGTACGCTCGAGAATAGATGCAGGCGCGACGGACGGGCACTTGCGAATATGCAGATCGAGGGCGTCCACGCCCACGTCCAAGCGCTTCGCCCCTTGGAATGCGTAGTGCTGGATCACACCCGCGCCGACATGCACGTGGTCCTGAGGGAGTTTATCGACGGCAAGGTAGTCGAAACGTTCATTCGGCCTTGGCTTATTATCGTGATTGACGTCCACACCAGAATGATCCTTGCCGCCAACCTTACCGTCGAGGACCCGTCGATTTACACATTGATGGCCGGACTTCAGCAGTCGCTGACCCCGAAGGATTTCCTCTCTCACCTTGTCGCGTCTTCTGCTTATGGATGGGCAGTGGATGGCTGGGGAAAATTCAAAAGGATGTTGGTCGACAACGGGTTAGAGAACATCGGAAAGTCGTTGCAGACCTACGCTCGCGTGGTAGGTTTATCAGTCTCGTTCGCGCCAGTTAAAACGCCGCAATACAAGGCGATAGGCGAGCGGTTCTTTCAGACTGCGAATACGATGTTCTGGCACGAGGCCGATGGCGGAGTACGCTTCAAGCGAGGCCAGAGTGACGAAGACCCTCGAACGAACGCTGTCTGGACGCTCGCCGAGGCGCAGGAGAAATTCTGGGAGTGGATAGTGACCGTCTATCATCTGAAGGTCACTGACGGGCTGGACATGGCTCCCGCTCACAAATGGCGCGATTCCTTCAAAAAGTATATGCGCCCAATGATCGACGACATGAACCTGATCAACAACGTTTTCGGTAAGGCGGAGCGGCGTCAAGTCACCACAAGCGGCGTCAGATACAACAACACCACGTATTATAATAAGCAAGCCGTTGATCAGCTTCTTAGTGATGGAAGGGCGCGAAACACGAGAGGACGATCCCCCAGTCAGCAGCGCAACTCAATCGGGGTCGACTACGAGTTTGTTTTTAGACGCTGGCAGCCATCGGTCATATCCATCTACAACCCTTATCGCCAATCATATCTGCAATTGCAGGACGTGAATAATAAGCACAACCTTACGCAAGCGCAGCTCAATGACGCAAAGTTCATACTGGACAAAGCCAAAGAAGAATTCATCCCGGCCAACGAAGTAATCAAGAACGAGGCGAGACTTCTCGCTTCCATTACCAAAAGCCCGACGCCGGACCCACTGGCGGAAGAGTGGGATGAGGTTCTGGAAACTGACGGCATCGTCTCCTCCGGCGAGGCGGACGGCAGTCACAATTCTCCCCATATAGCGGCCGTCTACAAGACTGATCGCCCTGTTAGCGCTCGAAAGGGCGTCCGCCGTGGCGGTGACGCAGCAACAAGAAAATCCACGAAAACACGGAAGGCGAACAAAGCTGCCGCGGCAGCGATTAAGCACGCTGAGACCCAGGCTGCGATTGATGCCGAGATAGATGCCAGCGCCCAGAACCTCAAAGCGGTGAACGCGAACGCAGCGTTCAAGATCGAAGATAAGGCGGCCTACTACGATCGAATTCGGGCGAACCTAAACTTACCGGGCAGCGCAAAGTGACCACTCCCTCCTTACATTCGATGAAAAGGAATTCGAAATGCCTGGACGCCATTCGGCAGCGCAGATCACCACGTATTTCCAAGAATGGGTTGTACCTCACCCTCGTGCTACCGCAGCAATAGAAACCGCACAGAAGCTGCGCGAGCATAAGCAGCTAATCAAGCCTGGGACCGAGGCCCGCGCCGCGATGCTGCTCGCCGATTCTCAAAGCGGAAAAACACACACATTTCAACACAACTACCTTCCAAATTTCATCGTCCCGGAATGCCGGGCTCAAGGGTTGTTTCGCGACGACGTAGAGGATCATCAAATTATCAAACTTCAGGACAAGGTGATCCGGATGAGGGCACCACCGAAGCCACATCTGGGGGCGTTCGCTGCCGCATTTCTCGGTGGTCTGCGTTGCCCGCATCGCTACAAGGGCGCTCCGTTGGAACGGATGGAACGCGGCTATGACGTGTTTGAGAGGAAAAAGGCGGAGCTCCTGATCCTTGAGAGCGCTGACCATCTAACGAAGCTCGCTGATCGACGAACTGAGGACGAAGCGTCGCAAACCCAAGATGTCTTGAAAGAGATGATCGAGCGCGGTATCCCGATTCTGTTTGTTGGTCTGCCAGGAGCGAGGAAGGTTCTCTCCGAGCTGCAGCTCGGGCATCGCACCGAAGAGATCATATTCGATCCGCTGTCGGTGGATGAACTCGCCGATTTCATCGCCGGGATTGACCTGCTATTGGTCCATTACGGCATCTTCAATGATATGAGTGATCTAGCTGAGTTTGCGCCGTATCTGAAGATCGGTTGCAAGGGCCAGATCGGTGTCACTTCCAATTTGCTCATGTACGCGGCCATCAGCGCATCTGCGCAGGGCTGCAGGAAGATTGAACCGCGCCATCTCTACCGGGCGGCCGACGACTATCTGGTGAGGCTAAACTTCAGTGTAAATCCTTTTCCTAAGAAGGCGGCAGCTTGACGGAAGTGAGCTTTTTAGAAGATCAGGACACTGAGTATTATGATCGGCTAACAGCCAATATGGGCATGTCCCTCGGCATAACCACCGAGTTGCGAAACGGAGAACATCTCAGGGACGCGATCCTAAGAGCGACCTACGAGAGCGGGTTCGACCGAACCGCAGTTGTTTCCGATCTTGCGAGGACGAGCACTTTTCGACGTGTGTCGGCGTTTACAATACTGGCAAATAGCGAGGAGTTGGCGCGGGTCGTGGATGTGCTCGGCATTCGTCGGGATGATCCCGGTCTGCGCAACCTGGTAGCGGACGCGGGCATTCGAACACGTGAGTATGTATCCTTTTTCGGACATCGGGTACGGCGGGGACACATCTCCAACATCAGACGGGTTTCGCCGCGTTCGCTGAGGCTCGATCCCTACCAGAAGGCCGTCTGGTCAATTCGTCCGCTGACGTTCGATTTCCGCACGCGAGAGGAACTCCTCCATTGGTGCCCAGAATGCGAAGCGGCGCTCGGATGGGAAGCGACGCAGGGAGTTTGCCATTGCGATAGATGCGACAACCGCGTTGACCTACGGGAATTTCCTCAGCGTTTGATCGAAAGCCATGATGATGAAGCTCTATCTTTCGTCGCGGCGACAATCGACCCCGAAATCGATGACGAGGAATTCGTGCGGTTTGGAAGAACATCTCTTAAATTCGAAAACCGTGGTGATCTTTTTCAGTTCGCAGTGAAGATGGCCATGGGCTGCCGCGGGCCGGAGCGCGGAGGATGGCAACTTCGAGGTATTGAGCCTCAGTTCATCGAGATGGCGGGAAGGGCGATTCTCAATTGGCCTAATGGCTTTGTGGAATTGGCTGAAGGCGTAGAATACCCTGCGACGCCCAACGCGCAGTGCAACTGGTTCAAACGCAAACCACTTCGGCGACTTCTCCATGATCAGACAGTTGCCGCATCGATCCGGGGCCAAATCAAACCGTTGTTCGACACATTGCGCCGAAAAGAGAACGTTGGCTTGCCCTCTTGCGACGTTTTAAGTTCACATTCGATCAAAGCCCCAAATCCGGGTTCAGCAGCACGCGGGTTCGATCCAACTTTGCAGATCAGTAGCGCAGCGCTCGAGACCCTTCGGGGCATGGCTGATGTTAGAGCGTCGGCAAGCCTCCTTGGTCTGCCATCTCTCTACCTTCTTGACCTTCACTCTGCAGGGATGCTCACGAGCCTGGACGGTCCGCTCCAAGCCTTCGGGAACGCAGCGCCACCAACACTCAAAATCGACGTGAGAGAAGGAGTGCTCGCGAAGGCAATGCACAACGACCGGGGACAGGGGTTTTCGTTAGCTTCAGCGAGGTATGCTCTGGATCAGACTCTCAACTCTCGTTGGTCATGCATTTTACGGCACATTATCGGCGGAAGTTTGGACGTTTGCTACCGACCTTCCCCAGGACGGGGTCTTGTGTCGTCGTTGTTCGTACAGGATATCCTAAATTTAAAGGCGATAATTGACGGCAGGGATGAGAGAGGTTCCTATGGGAGCGCGCGGCTGACACAAGCGGAGGTCGGTCAGATATTGGGCAAGAGTACAGCGTTCGCATCGTCCCTTCTCAGATCGCCAGTTTTCAACGCCATCCCATCCGTTGGTTCTGTCATAAGCTTCCGCAAAGTGCATCTTCTCGGGTTCGAGATCGAAGTACTGGCGGCAATCAATGGCGACTGTCCTAGAACAGTACTCCGGGACCTTCACACTTCAACTGTGTCACGCGTGAAAACCGACGGTCCAATTGTGTGGTCAAGAGCAGAGGTGGTCGCTCGTTTCGGTTGGGTTGTCTAGCGTTAGCGCGCCAGAGAGGTCCTTCGATCGATGGAACCTGGGGAATCGCAGACGGAACGAAGCTGTTTTGCCACTATTAGAGAACGGTGCGCTTCAACCGTTCGGTCCCCGGTACATGCCTCGTGCACGTCTCGGTGTAGTCGCGTGACTAAGACGGTTTGGTCAATCCCTGCTTGAAATTTGCTAGTCACTGCAGGTGGCTGGACGTTGCGCCTGCGGCGCAAACCTCTCTTTAAATCAAGTTTGTGAGCAATGCATGTACATCCAAGAAAACATTCTTATTACACCATCCATCGCGACGCGTCTCATCTCACTCATCAACACGCGCGTGGCCATTCCTGTCGCGCCACTGCCTGGGGAGGGGTTGGCAGACTTAATTTACCGCGCCGCTTCCGTTAATGGGTTTCCCACACCAATATGCGTCATGCCGTGGCTGGCTCGCGGACTATCGCACCGCTTCATTGCTAGGTCGTCAATCCCGATTTCGGCGTTAGCGGACAGTTTAGGTCTTCCGAATGGAGAAATCGACCTCGAACCGCTCATGTATCCAAGATACGATCGAAAACGAAGACTCCAACCGGACGGCAATGCGGTTAAAAACGGGCTATTTGGTTTCTTCGGAAGAGTACTCCCATGCAATCAGTTGGTCCGAGGCCGGCGGATTTCGCCTTCGGCACTTCAGGAATCCAATCATTCGCAAGCGATTTGGCACTTAGGCGCGCTTGGTTTTGACCCGGCCAGCATGGAGTTTTTGCTTGAGCGCTGTCCGGAGTGCGGGAGCAACCTGGATTTCAATTCGACATGCGGTGTCGCAAATTGCTTTCATTGCGGGCCGGGGGTCGATTTCCGCCGCTGTCGCCAACCGAAGGTGACTGTGGAAGACACTGAAGCTTTGACCTTCGTAACGTCGTTGGTCGATCCCGGTCGAACTCCCGAAGTCAGTAATCTTCACTGCGATCTGCGAAATCTCGACCCCGGCGAAATCTTCATGCTCTGCGCGTTGATAGGAGCGGTCCTTGAGGGCCGCATCGCAGCGTCTTCCCGGGAGCGCAGGCAGGTACTTTTGGAGGGTTTGGTGTCACCAGAGCAACTAGCCACTGCAGGGCGTGCGCTCCTAGATTGGCCAGAGGGATTCGTGAAACTGGCCGATCGGATCAACAACGATGCTGTCTGGGGCGAGGGGCCTCATTCAATTCCCCCATTTGAACACTTCGTGCGCGATGACGCTGTTTTCACTCGACCCACGTGGGAGGCGATAAAACAGTTAAACCTTCTTCCAAGAACAGCGATGATCCCTGTCCGCAAAGTTTCCACGGAACCGACCGCTAACGGTCGGAGACACAAATTTCTTCAACTCGCTGGACGATCCGATGTGGTCCGTTGCGTCAGCGAACGCACCGGCATCCCGGCGGGCGTGGTGTTCGAGTGCCTTACAAGCGGAAGCATCGACGTCCCATACGCTTCGGGGAAGGAGTTACATGCTCACGTTATAGCGGAGATAGCGCAAATCGAGAAATTTGCTCAAGAACCTATGCCTGATATGCGCATTTTGCGGATCAAGGAAACGGTATCAGCGCTTTATCGTGGCCTTGGAAATCCGTGGCCCCAGATTATCACCGCAATCAAAGATCGGTCGTTACCTATCGTCAGCTCGAAGACCACGAGTTTGTTGTGGCTCGACACTATTTGCATTCAGGATTTTCAGACTTGGCGAAACTTTTGCGACGGCTTGATTGCCGATAAGGCGTTCGCTGATGTCCGTCTCGCATACCATGATGTCGGCTTTTATCTTGATATCACAACCTCCACAACATGCGAGGTGATGCGTTTGGTGCCGCCTGAGAAACGGGCAAAAACCATGCGAACACTCCACAGTTTTCGATCTGAATACATAACGGGTCGCGAGATCAGAGCGACCCTTGCTATCGCAGGGGTCACGGCTTCTATACAACAAGTGAACAAGTTGTTGGATTCGTTTGATGTAGAGCTTCTGTATCGTGCGGCCAGCGTGCGACGCCGAGTTAGCGTTGAAAAGTGTCTTCCAGCGCTTTTGGAGCTGAAGCCGTCAAGACCCGTGAATTGATCAAGCCAGTCTTTTGACTCAGTTTGTTTTAACCCGTGAATCAATTTTTTTGACGAACTAGCGTTTTCAGGCGTTACGCTGAATCATTTCGCATTGGTTCCACAGTCACGCCTCATGTGTCTACGGAAGAAATATTTTACTCTGATGGAAATTATTTCGATTTTTTTTCGGAAAAAATATGGGGTCTAGAGTCAAATAAAATTTCCAAAGCAAACAAAATCAATGGTTTAGTTTTTTGTAGCTTTTTAGTTTCCTGCAGGGAAATGGCGTTGAACACAGGCAACCGAGCAAGGCGTCTCTCCATAATGCAGGCGTCACGCCGGTGTTTGCTGCAGGATAGCCCTAAGCGAGTGCCGTCTGGGGCTTTGGGAGAGAGCTTGCGTATTATGACGCGGCTTTATGGTAAGCGCGTAGGCCACCCCACGTATCTTTCGGACTGCTGATCGGCGATTTTCTGCGTGAGTCATGCGGAGAGTCCTATGAGTGATAGTGTGAATCAGCCTCGAACCTTTGAGGTTTTGA
>Ga0123341_1000760_pt1 | contig 21787 bp, 12 predicted proteins | sample Turbeapinknodule_FD_89959 | JGI IMG/M metagenome (GOLD analysis project Ga0123341, IMG submission 89959) | Root nodule microbial communities of legume samples collected from Mexico - Turtle bean Mexico pink nodule | ecosystem: Host-associated > Plants > Roots > Nodule | place: Mexico: Nepantla...
AACAATCGGTTGTTTCGACAAAACAATCGGTTGTTTTTCACTTAGTTTGAAAAACACTTTTCTTTTAAAAGATTGAGAATGCCTATGCTTTGGATTCAATCAAGAGTGGATTACATAAACAATTTACCCCAGATCCTATCTAAGACAGCTCAGCAACAGCAAGCACATCCAAGCCTTCAACATCCTTCAAAGGGTTTGGATTCTTCAAAGCTTGAACATCACTTGGTTCAACATTAATTACATCCCACATTAAACCCTAAGCCGATCATTAGACCTAATTAAGTCACATGGTGCACACCTTGCTCATGCTTGCCTTGTGACTTGAATTTTTTCACCAATTTTCTTATAGCTTGGTCGGTCCTCTCAACTATAAATTGAGGTGCTTGACTCATGTTTTAGTAGATCAAGTATATGAGTGTTATTCAGCCAAATTGCAAGCCTAAGCACTCTCTTGTTTAGTCTTTCTAGGATAAACACCTTTGGTCTCTTCTTTCATTTTTCCAAGTGATTTGGCCAAACCAATCACTCTCCCCACACCTCACAACAACTCAAAGGAATCCATGGCTCTGATGGAGTCGTCATTGATTCATCACTTCCATTAGTTTTCGCCAACTCCAACCAATCTCCAAGAAAAATCCAATCGGATGAAGAGGAAGCTATCAGGAGAGAATAAGCAAAGCATAAAAAAGTTTCAAATGAACCATTATTTATAAAGGTCCTACCATGAGAGAGTGAAATATCGTCCTCCTCTCAATCGTTGGATATACTCTAATTAACGAGTTTAAATGATTGAGTTCAAAACGACATGACCAGTTGAACCGTTAGATCTCCCATATTGAAAATTTGGTTAAACTTAAACGAAACATTGAGAAACATATGTCCAATCACCACTAACACTGCAACCATTAATGGTAAAAAATATCACTTCCAACCTAGGGGGCAAGTGTACCAGTCGAGGCTGACCAAACCACGTCACCCGGTATTGAAGACCGCCCACATAGAATTAATGCACCAAGATAAAATAAGTAGTTACGCGAAAAATCAGGTAATGCCATTATAGCAAAAGTATACATTAAATACAACTCATAAATGAGATAACACATTATAAACACTATAAATAAGCATGATTATACAAGAATAAAATACAATTTTATCAATATATTACACACTCTCATACAAAGCACTTACTTAATCGTCGAAGAACCTTTTGCAGGGCCACTCTCGACCGAGGACTACAAAATGAATACGAGAAGGGAAGCAAAGGAGGAGCAACCAAATGACAAGTACAATTGTTCAGGCGGTAGTAGGTACTATCTAGATCTTATACAAGCATAGGTCAAAATAACTTAAATTAAATATAAATGAAAAAACTATCTTACTACTATTTATAGTCAATTTTTATTAAAAAAATCATTATATATATATATATATTTGTATTATCAACTCAATTTTACAAATTAAACTAACTCTCTTACGCATGAAGAAAAATTGAGCAACTTGTTTATATTTGTTCTTATATGGATTGAAAAAGTGTCATATCAAACTCTTGGGTACTAAATCTTGATTTTCAGGTTTAGGGTTTAGGATTTAGGATCTAAACCCTAAACTCATTTTATATCTCGGTATTAAGGTTAGAGTGATAAATATTATTAAATGTATACATTTTCTTCATCGTCATCCACATATTTATTGGGTCATGTGGATTTTCATATCGGTGAATCTATATTTGCATGAATAGTTAATCCTAATACTAGCCAAACACTTCATGCACCTTAATGATGCTAATTTGGCTTCTTGATTTTTATTTCGGAGTTGATTTCAATAGTGGGTTCCATTACTTCGGAGCCACGTATAATACAATATTATATCTCAAAAGTCTTAACCGCTTTTTTTTAAAAAAAAATATGATATTTTAATTTTGGTTCAAAAGAAAGTATATTGATGAATTTTTAACATGAGCAGGAGAGTTAGTTTAATTTGTAAAATTGAATTGATTATGTAAAAAAAAAAGAAAAATAAAGTGGTTGATTTTATTGGTGATTTTTTTCGAAAATAATAATGGTAAGAAAAAATTGTTGTTGATATTTGAAGCATCACTAATTATTTGAGTTATTTTGAATAGAGATATATACTCAACAAATATTGACGAGAAAATTAAAGATATATAACGTGGAGATCGTGATATTAGGTAATTTCGCTTAATTAGCCTAAAAGTGCTTTATACACCATTAATAAGATATCAAATATTAATACCCAAATTTTTTTAATGAATTAAGAAAATAAAATAAGTCAAATTTCGTACATAATTTAAAATTAATCTTTGTTCACAAATCATGTTATGTATATTGACATTTTAAATGCTCTCTCACGAAATATGTTCATAAACACCTATTATAACGTAACTATTTCTCTATACAAAAGTCTTAATCAACACGAATTATTGATTAGAAACCTACTATAAGTTTGAATAATACAAGCTGTCAAAATCAAATTTTACTAAAACTACTTTTTTTAAAAAAATAATAATTATAAATTATTTCTCATACATTTTATTATTATTGGTGAGAATATATATTGAAAATTTATAACTGAGTTATTATTACAAATAATATGAATAATAAAATAGAAACCAATCAGAAACAACGAAAACTTAGTCACATATGGTATAACTTTGGGACAAATTCGACGTGTTTTCTTAGGTTATCTTTTCCATCATATTCCTCCTCTTTCATTTTTTTTTTCTTTTCATTTTCTTTTTCTCGAACATATTTACTAATTAAAAGGTCCCTTTGACGATTACACGAGCCACTTTCTGAAATTTCTACGAACAACGTTGAATAATATAGAAATTCCTAGTTTCAATGTTTTCCCTCGTACAACACATCATTATTTTCCAGATGTTAACCAGATTTTAGAGTATTCTTCTAATATTCTAAGAAAAATAAATTTATGATCATATTTGTTGTGATGATGATTATCATGAACTCTTGAGCATATGTTAGTATTCTTACATATTGGTGGAAGAGGAAACAAAAACCATGGTTGTTTTGTTCTTTGAATGATTTAATCATGAGAGTTTCTGAGAAGGAGTGATGAGTTATTTATTTAATATTTACTATGATTATTTTGTTTGACTTGATAAGATTTATGATTAAATTGGTTTAACATGCTTCATTCTTCGAAAATCTTGTGTGTTGTTTGTACAGGAAGGTTGAAGAGTCATCAAGTCACTTGTTCTCCGTTTGTGACTTTGCTTAAAGGGTCTAGTGTCTCTGTTTTGAGTGGTTTGGAGTATCGTTCGTAATTCATTTGGATCCTATGCAAAATTTTATCCAATTCAAGTTGAGTCAGGCCTACGATTCGGTTAATGATGTTTGGGGGGCAATTTGGGTTGGAATTGTGAGTGAAATCTGGAAACATAGGAACTTAGTCGTCTTTAATGGAGGAGTGGCAGATGTGTTAGAATTTTTTGCTTCGGCGCAAGTAAATGTGTGGTCTTGGATTTCTGCAAAGTCCCGCGTAGTTTATTTTTCCTATCCTAGTTGGGTTCTGGATCCTTTGACTTGTATACAGCTGATTCTATAAAGTTAGTTAGCGTTTGATTTGGTTGGTCCTTAGTCCCGTTGATATGAGTGTCGTGTTAGGAGTTGAATTCTGTGTATTCTTGTAAAAGGGTTGGATCACACCTAAAGTGGTTCCTATTTATTTATTTTTTATTATTGATAAAAAAAATGTTTCATTTCTTCGAGGGTATAAAAAAAGATTTTATACTCATATATGGTAGTTTACAAAGATCTATTAATTTTGTGATTACATAGATTATTATTAGATTCTTTTACCAAAGAAAAATGAAGAAAAAAAAGAGTATTTTATCATAGTAGAAATCTAATTATATATTTTATCATATGTAGAAAACTTTCGTACATTAACTTCTTCTTCTTCGTTTAGTTCGTTACATAGATTGCAGTATTTTTCTTAGCAATTTATTTTTTCAGCAATGGTGTATCTACAATGATTTTAATACATCTTTCATTCGTATGTAATGGAATGAAAACCTTAACATATTCTTATAAATATATTTCTGGAAAAACTAATAACATTGTATAAATTACAGTTTTCTAGGAGGATATTTTCAAATAAAAAATCCAATAAGAGATCCTATAGAGCTAATGTATTGACATTTATAAGAATGTAAATATTTAAAAAATTCTACTTAAATTTAAAAAATATTTATACTCAATTTATATTATGAAATTTTATATTTTTTATTTATTTTTAGTTAATTTGAAATTTCCAACTTAAGTAATATTATTTTAACATAATCTCGTTGCTTAATGAAAGGCTAAACTTTATGAAGATGTAGAAACAATCAAAATGAATGTTACTAGAACAACTTAATCTCAAACTCACTTTTTTTCTTGATTTTCTTAGAACATTCTTTATTAAACTTCCATTTGATTTCATTTTTCATTTTCAAACTCCCAAATTTTACAAGTCCAACTTGCTCCGTCAACCAAGAGTCTTTTCTACGTCGTGGCCTCTACGCAATTAATATAATATACCACCATTTAAAAAGGCTACATTAACTATACACAAAAACACACGCTTATTACCTTCTCAATTTTCAATATTACTTCCTTTCCAAACACAACACAACCCTCTTTTTTCTTTGGATAAACAAACTCTATCTCCTCCCTAAAGTTTTCTAAAAATGGTTACATGTGTTATTTATCATTATTTTCTTACACATCGATCCTTAATTTCATTTGTACACATAATCTATTCATTATTTGGTTTATATAATGTTTAACCATCCAAAAATACAATCCAACCACTTAATATTAAATAAGAGTGATAGTTTGACAGTCATAAATTAAAATACATATACTATACAATCTATAATATTTAGTATGTTAATTAAATTTCTTTTATTTTTTAATTTTAAATACTTATATACATTGTTATATGGGTAATGATACATTGATAATCCATATTTTTTATATAACCACATTACAACTTCCAATACTATTATTTTAATAATTTTTCATATCATTTAATTTCAAACTTACCTTTTATCATATATATTTATTTTTAAACCTTTCACAATAAGTATACAACCTATGATTCTATGAAGTTCGGACACTTCTCTTAAATAACGTGTCCGTGTCAGACACACGTATCGGACACCAACACTCGTAGGACATGTATCGATGAAATGTCTAATTCAAAAAATATTTGTTAGATTTGTGACAATTTTAGCATGTGTCTAACACAAATTTAAAAAAAAAATACATTAATTTTCTAAAATTCAAACTTATTGTATAATTTTTTATTATAATTATAAAAATAAATAACAAATTCTTTTGAACCAGCCATGAAAAACATCTTTCTGCTAAAATGATTTAAATATATTTAAGGTAGATAAATCTTTATTGTCAATTTATATAATATTATAGACTTATGTTTCCGTATTCTACATTTTACACATTATACGTATTTTTATTTCTGTATTCAAAGTGTTAGTCATACGTAGAACTCCATTCCATGAGCTTTGGCGACTATATTTTCCTTGTTATATTATTAAAATAGTTATTAAGTGGGAGTATTTTATTTGGGTGAGTGTGAAAGGAAATAAGAGCTTCATATAAGAAGCACTAGGGGGCAGTGGGAGGCACAGAATGGAGTATTTCAACAAAGCCGAGGCCGTGAAGCTACGGAGCCACCTCGGAAAGTACCTAGTGGCCGACGACGACCACCACAAACTGCGTCAGAGCAAAAACGGCTCAACCAGAAATTCAATATGGTTGGTGGAGCTGGTGAAAGGGAAGAGCCACCACGTGCGTCTCAGGAACTCCAACGGCCGTTACCTAACCGCGACGGAGGCGCCCTTTCTGTTAGGCGTGACGGGGAATAAGGTGGTGCAGGGGAGTTTGGGGGATGGTTGGAATGGGAAATTGGAGTGGGAACCCATAACGGAAGGGTTGAACGTGAAACTGAGAAGCTGGTGCGGGAAGTACCTTAGAGGGAATGGTGGAACGTTACCGTGGAGAAACTCGATCACGCACGATGACCCTTACGCTTCCACCACCCACGATTGGATCTTGTGGGCTGTGGAGCCTCTGGAGTTTCCCGACAAACTGCTTTCTTCGCCGGAGACTCATTTTCCGTCGTCGTTCGAGTCGGAGGATGAGCTTCGCGGCTCGGAAGAACCAGGTTCGTCACTGTTGCAGGTACCAATTCTAGGCTTCTTAGATAAACTTACATGAGTTGATACTAAAATTCCTTTTTATTTTTTATTAAGAAGTAAATTTAAATCAATCTTATAAAAAAATAGGCTCATAAATAAAATTTATATATGTATTATAAAAAAATCTTATACTTGGCTCCCAATATTTATTATAATCTAAACTTTTTTGTAATAAATTATTTTACAGGTTTAAAAATAAAAGTACTTATCTTTTTGTGAATGGTTTGAAAACACTTGTTTATTAGTATCTTTCATGAATTAATATCACATTGAATTGTCTTAGGTTGCAACGTGCTTGGATTGAACTCCTATGTCTGTTGTTGAAAACTTAAAGAAGAAGAGAAAATAGAGTCGTACTGCCATAAATGAAAATGGACATAATATTTAGAGACCATATTACAAAAGTAAAAGGATTTTTTTTTTATTAGAATGGGTAACAAGTCACTCTATAATTTGTAAGAGTACTAATATATTGAAACCCTCTAATAGTAACATATATTTAACGCGACAAACGTCACAGAGTAAGATTGTGCGTGAATGAGCAGTACGAACTTTAAAATAGAATGCAAAAGAATATATTACATCGGTTCTTAGAAATAACCGATGTAATATTTTTATTTTTTACTCAGAATGACCCATATTACACTGGTTAAGCCATCTAACCGATGTAATATATGACCCATATTAAAAAAATTAATTTTTTTCACAAAGAGTTGGTGAGTCATAAACGTCACATAGGTAACCACTTACCGACACACGGGTAACGAGTTTTGTGCGTGTGCCAGTATATGTGAAGGAACATGTGGTTGGGTAACCAGTTCTGATAGGGTTATTACATCAGTTAAGTCATCTAACCGATGTAATATATGATTTTTATTAAAAAAATTGATTTTTTTTCATGAAGAGTGGGTGACCATAAACGTCACATAAGTATCCACTTATAGACACACGGGTAACTTGTTTTGCGTGTGCCAGTATATGTGGAGGAACTTGTGGTTGGATAGTTCTGATAGGGTTATTACACCAGTTAAGTCATCTAACCAATGTAATATATGGTTCTCATTAAAAAATATTAATTTTTTTTTTCATGAAAAGTTGGTGGCCATAAACATCACATAAGTAACCACTTACACACATGTAACCAGTTTTGCGTGTGCTACAGGTCATATACTATAATATAGAGTCAGTGTCACATCCTCACAAAATATCACGTTTTACGTTTTTAAAGTGTTATCAAATAATTTTTAATAAAAGACATTATTATATTGTTAATACTTTAAGAATGTTGCTTTCAGGAAGTCAAAAGTTTTATTGAAAGGAGACCAATATAAAAATAAGACTCAAAAAAGAATATTTAAGTTTTCACAAGCTTGATATATAAAAAAAATTAATATCTTTCTTAACAAAAGAAACATATTCAACATAAAAGAGGCACTAGCAAGCAAAATAAAGAAGGTAAAAACATAATAGTAACATCCTTTCTCAAAAGTAGCAAAACCACATACACTCTGATAAAAAAAAATCAGATACAATTTACTTTAAATTGCCATAAAAAAAAAGCAAGCCATAAAGTATAATAAGAAAAAACAGATTACGAACTCATAAGCCAAAGAAAAATAAACAGCTCCTTAAAACCATTACATTATAAACTTTTTTGTACGTATTGCTATATCAGAGATAATGTTTATGTTCAAATAAAAATAAAAATAATCTACTTAACTAGAGTAATAAATGTAAAAACGATCAAATCATTATAAGGGATGCAATTTATTTTGTATGGTATAAATAAAAATGTCATTTTAGCAAATTGGAAATTATTTATTGTATTCTTAATCTTTCAAACAGATTAAACATAAAATGAAAGGACAGTCATAAGTAAAATGAGATTGGAGTCAGTGTTTTGTCCTTCTTTTAATGAGGATGTTTTGTCCTTTCTTCAACATAAATTTTCACATGAAGTTAAGACATTTTACATTCACTTTATTAAAGTTTTAGAACAATAAAATTCTAACAGCGTTATGGATTTTCATGAGATGCGAAATAAATAAATAAAAAAGTACATTTTCTAGGTGATAGGCAGAGAAGTGAATAAAATATATGAAAAATTTAAAATTTTTATTCCTCCAACTGGCTTCTGCAAATCACCGCTGGTTCACGCGGAGCTTCAGCAGAAATGCACCAACGGCGAACTTTCATTTCGCTCGCGTTTCTCGTTTTATTACACCTGCCACCCACAATCTGCTCTTCACTGTTACCCAATCTGCATCATTCATTAATAAAAAAAATACTTTTTTTTCTTTCCTTAAACAAAATAAACTATAAATCTTTCATCATTTGAAATAATACTATTCACTTTTTCTATTTTTTATAAAAGATAATTCTTTATAAAAAAAATTACTGTAAAGGGGAATCATGAATGTCCCTTTTAAAATCCCACCGCTTGAAAACGGGTAATTTTTTTTTTCAACTATCTATTTTCTTATATATATATATATATTCTAAGCCCAAAGCAAGCCCAAGCAAACAAAATTATTTGCATTTGATCTGTGATCCAAAAAAACACCAACCAGTCAACGACCGTGTTCCTCCGATAGATAGTAGAAAATCGAATTATTCGATTAACCGGTCGACCATTGCTATGCAGAGCACAAGTTCCGACACCATGTTCCGCTCCGGCATGGAGCTCTTCCACCGCGCGAAGGTGGTGCGGCTGCGCAGCCACCACGACAAGTACCTCCTGGCGGACGAGGACGAGGAATCGGTGACCCAGGACCGAAACGGATCCTCCAGGAACGCCAAGTGGACAGTGGAGCTCATTCCGGAGTTCGACAACCTCTTACGGCTCAAGAGCTGTTACGGCAAGTATTTGACGGCCTCGAACCAGCCGTTGCTACTGGGCGTGACGGGGCGCAAGGTGGTGCAGAGCGTGCCGCGGCGGCTGGATTCCTCCGTGGAGTGGGAGCCCGTGCGGGACGGCGCGCAGGTGAAGCTGAAGACCCGTTACGGGAACTTTCTGAGGGCCAATGGGGGGCTCCCTCCTTGGAGGAACTCCGTGACGCACGATATCCCGCATAGGACCGCCACACAGGATTGGATCTTGTGGGATGTTGATGTGTTGGAGATCCACGTCGAGTCTCCTGCTCCTCCTCCTATTCCTCACTCTGATTCCCTCGATTTCGATTCCTATACTCCCTCTGCTGTTTCCATCAAATCCACTGCTTTCTCCAGACAAGAGGTATGTGTGTATTTAAGTCTTTTCCTTTTTCACACTTTTGCAAATTGATGCATCTGATTGATTGTTCAATGTTAATTATTGCTTGAAATTAACTGGACTATAAAGATTTTATTTTTAGTGTAATAGGATCATGTTATTGTATAATTGAAAATTGTTAATTGATACTGTACATAGTTTTATAAGTGTACTCTGTTTTAGGCTGATATTAATAAAATCGGTACCAATAACATGATGGCAAAGGAACTACTGTTAGTTATGATATGCAAATAGTTGACTTTGCTTCTGAAATTATCTTGAAATTTGAATTTTAGTATAAAAATTGAATGCATTCTATGAAGTGATGAGATTTTAGTTGGACCGAAAATGTGTTTTGTTGAAATGTAAGTTCTAAAGACTAAAATCCAATTTTGAGGGACAAAGTCATGGAAAGTGTGATTCATAAATTAGTAGTGTATGAAGGTTAGACTGTTAATGTTTTGTTTGGATGGGTTTGCAGTCGACGGATTCAAATGTGGGTTCGCCACCGAAGTTGGAGGGGAGGACTATATACTACCATGTTGCAGAGGATAATGGGGACGTGGATGATGAGAATGTGCAGGGTTATTCTTTGACTTTCAAAGGAAATGGGGTTGAGCAGTTGACTCGGAAGTTTGTGGAAGAGACGGGGCTTGAGGGAGTTATTGTATGCACTCGAAGTCCTTTGAATGGAAAACTCTACCCTCTTCGCTTGCATCTTCCTCCCAACAATGTCACCATGCAGGTTGTTTTGGTTCTTCCCTCGTCTAAAGGTGAGTCTCCCCCTTGTCAAATGTCTTTCTTCTCAAGTACTGTACTTGTTTTGTTACACAACTTGATGAACTTGACTGTGCTTTATGGGAATTCATTAAACTGTTTCTGCTAAAATTTAGGATATAAAAATAGAAAACTGATTCCTAGATTATTGCGCTGAAGTGACATGCCACGGTTGTAGCTGTTTTCTAGATTTGTTATTATTTTGAAGTAGAGCAAAATATTAGACAGTTTTTTGTTCTGAAGTTTAGAAAACGTAATTTGCTATTCAAATTTGATTAAACCAGAGTTTTATTAGCTATTCTTTCACTCTCTCTCTTGTTCTCTCTTTCCAGCCAAATTTGTGTGCGCTAACCTTATATTGGATCCTATAAATTATGATGGATGTTGAGCAAAACAAAAGAAGTATTAAGTTGAAGAATTGAGGATTATGTTGATGGCTTCAGTCATTATAATTCTCTCATGAACTTGAAAATTCTCTATGGTTGTTTATATCAAGTATTCAAGTTGCTGTTTTGCTTTACTATTTTGCTCTACTTCATAGAAAAATCAACTACTTCTTAAGGACTTGGTTATTGTTTCATTTCAAGGAAAAATTCAGTTATAGTTCCTCAAATTTCATAAAAGTTATTCAACGAATATTAGCATTTTCTATTTTATGTTATTTGGTCATGGCTAAGAAGTAAGGAAGTTGCATCTGTACCACTCATATAGCATGTTCACGCAAATTCTAAGAAATCATAACATTCCTGCGATGTTGGTTCGGTTGTTTAAATTGCACAAAAGACTTCAATTACACTATTTGGCTTCTTCTTCCTCACGTTTTTAGGTTACAGTTTTCTTATATGTTATCATGCTGAACTAACTAACATTTGCTTCTTGTTCTGGTGTTTCAGTGGCAAGAGACTTTGAGGAGCAAGGTCTACTATGACAAGCTAGATTATTGTTGGAGTCTTGAATCTACTGAAATGCAAGGCCTATTTACGTTGTGATCCAAAGCGTGTTTCAAATTTTATGTGATAACATTTAAGAATTTGTTGCAAAACTTCACCTATTTCAAGTGATTCCCTGCATTCAGAAGGAAGAATTCGTGGAGGTCCAATTGTACCTTAAAGTTGCCTTGGGAAACTCATGTCAGTCTTATCCACTATTAATTGGTGTCCAATAGTCTGTAGAATGTCGACGATTCTTATGTAAATGGAAGTCTTTGTTGGGCTTCTTATTATTAGTGCTAGCTTTAATCTTAGTCTATTGATGTGGATTCAGATATTTTGTTGTATCTCATTTTTTTGTTATTTTTCTCTTTTTCATGTTTTTAAGTCCATTTGTATAGCCAACTTTTCAGAAAAGTATAGGTAAATTATTTTTAGTCATATAATTTCAAGAATTAGTAACATTTTTTCTCACATATACATTTTGCCTCAGATGTTTGTATATTTTCCTGCATGTAATGAAAGAAAGATTGGAAAGAGGAACAAGATTAAGTGAAATTTCCAGTTTCACCTGGTAGATCTTTGCTTTGTAAAATCAGTATCATATTGACGCGATAAGTTTATTATTTGTCAACATGATCCAGTGATCATTATGCTCTTTGGAATCATATGTTCTGTTCTTGAAAGAGGTGAACCACTTTAAAATATATCTCACAAAGTTTCTAGATAAAAAATTCCAAATGGAGCTAGTACGTGTGATCCATGTAGTCCTGTTACCGAGGCTTTTGCTTTGAATCATTCTTGGAGATGTTACAATTTCCCAGCTGAAAAATAAGAATCTTGACGAAACAGGATGCATAGAAGTACTAGTACTTTAGCAAACTAACATGGAGTGATAAGTTAGCCGAGTTGGAAAGCTGATAGAGGGAATTGATTACGTTTCAGTGGCATCAAATAGAAGTTGTTTGGAGATAGTTGTTATGTATGTTTGATTTATTCATGTAGCATAAGATCATCATTTTCTTTATTTCTCATTGAACTTCAGAACTCCGGAAAGTGTGTTGTGTAGGAGCGTTTAAAGAATGAATTCAATCGTTGTAGTCCTAGAATGTCATTTGGTAACCTGGGATTTTCAAATATACATATTACCTTGAACACGAGCATGAATCACCAATAATCCATACAAGAACAACTTCCATCTTTGAAGTGATGGAATCGGGCTCGATCTCTTACTATTATCTCCACATTGTATATCCTGGAGATTAACTTAGTAACCCTGTGGCAATCATTGCACACCCTAAGATTCTTGAACACTCTAACTGCCATGCCTGGTCTTGAGTTCAAGATCCCAAATGCTATGGCAAGTCTCTCACTATGCAATCTTAGAGTGTTCTGTTTACCATCATTAGCCTCATCAACCATTGTTGCTCCTGAGAAGTCGGGTAAATAACCTATTGATTGTAACTTCTCCTCAATTTCATTCACAAACTTATATATATTTTCACTTTGTGGATGGGTGGTGTCCCCAGCAAAAAATTCATGAACCCCTCCATCTATCTCTATTAAACTACACCCAGGCTCTTTAGTCACACCCTTATCAGTCATTAGTTTTCTAAGCAACCCTACATCATTCCACCTACAAGCAGAAGCATATACTTTTGACAAAAGCACATAAACACCACTACACACACTCCCCTCTGATTCAAAGACTTGCCTCACCATTTCTTCACTTAGCTCAACACTTGCATGTTGCTTGCAACAAGCATCCAAAAGACTCCTCCAAATTACAGCATCTGGTTTGATTGGCATTTCTGAGACCACGTTTAGAGCCTCGTCGATCCGCCCAGCTCGAGCAAAAAGGTCAACAAGACAACCATAATGCTCCAATCTTGGTTCCACATTGTACTCCTTAGTCATCATGTCAAAATGCACAATACCCTCTTCAACCATGCCTCTATGGTTACATGCAGATAAAACACCAACAAAAGTGATTGAATTGGGAACGATTTTGTCTACCTTGACCATTCTGACATAATGGTCCAACGCAGCTTCAGCCTTACCATGCATTGCTAAGCCCATGATAATTGAATTCCATGAATTTACATCTCTTGCAGGCATGCTTTCAAAAACTTGCTTTGCAATTTCTAACTCCCCACATTTGCAATACATATCCACCAAACAAGTGTTGACCAAAACATCATCCACAATATTCTTGTCACACTTTTTCAAAATATAAGCATGTGCCCACAAACCCAAAGACAAAGAACCCAAACCAGCACAAGCACTAAAAACACTCTGCATCGTATACCCATCAGGGTCATGCTCCTTCTGCATCTCTCCAAACATTTTCAAAGCAGTGTCAAACTTTCCACCCTTTGCGTAAGAATCAATCATGATATTCCAGGAAACCTCGTTTCTCTTATTCATCTTATAAAATATTTTCTCTGCCAAGTCCAAACGACCACATGTCGCATAAAAATGAATCAAACTGTTACAAACGTGTGTATCCAACTCAAACCCATGTTTCAAAGCGTGCGCATGCACCTGTTTTCCCTCACAAAGAGAAAACGTGTAAGCGCATGCCTTCAGAACAAAAGGGAACGTGTGGCTATCGGGAACTGCGGTTTCCTCTTCTCCCGTCACCATTGCTTTGTAAAGCTCCATGGCCTTGTGTTTGTTGTTGGTGTTGGTGCTTCTCGCGTAGGCTCTTATGAGTGTGTTCCACATGAAGGAATTGGGGTTCGAAAAGTGGTGAAACACACGAGTGGCGTAGTTGAGATCAGCCACAGAGGAGTAAAGAAGAATTCTTGTATAGAGAAAAAGAGCTTGTGGGTGATTGGTGTGAACTGTGCGTAGCGTATGAGCGTGAATTTGCTTGAGTTGAGGCAAGGTGGTGGGTTGGTTCAACAAGTGGATGAGGTGTGTGTGGCTCAAGTGTTGGCTTTGGTCGTTGTTGGTGGCGGTTGTGGAGAAAAGCACAGGAGGGGGGCTTGTGGACATGGTGAAGGACCCAATCAAGTATATTACTATGAGGGATTTCTTTGGAAAAATTAGTGTAAAGAGATCAACAATGTTTCCATAGCAACCCTTATCTTCTTCTTCACTACATGAAATGGATAAGGTGAAAACTAATGTATAAGAAGAAAGATAATGGTGACCTTAGTTCAATTTTATTCTAATTATATTGTTTCTACCACTACCCTAAATATTGATGAAAAAATGTACGCGGAAAGCAACACTCATAATCAGGAATCAACTGCAGAAAATAAACAACACAGAATTGAACGTGGTTCGGTCGTTTAGTTCGGTCGTCAACTGCAATCTCGGACAACTATTAGTTTTCATTTCGTTGCACACCAATTACAAGTACAATGATCTCTTTAAATATATATAAATTATAAGAGGGACACAATGATTAAGCTCACTCACTAAACATAGTATCTAGTGAGCCAAATCCAATTGATCATGACTTTATACACAACAATATGCTACGGGTATATAATAATTAGCTATACACAACAATATGCTACTGGTATATAATAATTAGCTAAAGATAGTGTTTGCTATCTAATGTAGCTAATTATTATTTTTTAAATAATTTTTATTTAATATTTTCTTGAAATAATAGTGAACCAAACCAAACCAGAGTACACATATCTGTTTTATTATCTGATTTGATGATTTTTAATTCAAAACCAAAACAAACCTTACAAGACAAACACCTCCAATGAAGGTTGGTATAAAACATTGTGAAGAAGATCCAATGTTACAGGATGATAAAAATCTGAAATGTGCATCTATATGCCACGGAAGCCCATCCTACGGTTGCATTGCTCTCTCTGAAGCTGCATAACATGCCTCCTTGTAGCTATTAGATCCTCCATGTCTTTTGTATTAATGGTTCGCATCCACTTGTCCTGTTTAAGCTGCAGTATACGCTCATAGGTCTCCATAACCTCCTTCCAAACGCTTGAATCATCTGTCTGCATCGCCTTCTCCAATTTCACTTCTCCCAGTTGCTGCAATGTCGTGATCAGCTCTTCCATGTCCCTCAGATCACCCGTTCTCAGTGACTTTTCTAGTTTCTGCTGTGCCATTTCCTTGTACATGCCAATGCGTCTTTCCAGCCCCCCACCTCTCATACACTCCAACTTCTCCAATATATCCCTACCGATTATCTCTACTAGTTCAGACTCCACACTGTGCTCATCAATTTCAACAAAGTAATGCAGTTAAAACAATGAAACATCGCATCAAGATCCAGATATTGTTACAAAATCAAAATACTTTTTAGATTAGTCCTTCTCGTTCAAGCTTCACAACTAATAATCATCATATAACATTCTTAAAGTGTACAAATAAGGGTTGTTTAATCATTTCAAGCTACCCAGAAACAAGATGTGATGTTTTACCTAGTGGTGGAGCAATCCCACCCAGAGATATTGGCCACTTCAGTGAGTGCAAGCCGCCACGTTTGAACCCTATTGATGTCGGCAAGGAAACGTTTTTGGTGCAATTCAAAAGCATGTGCGTAGGTGCCGGTTTGATGGCGAACATGGGTTGGGTCAACGTGGTAGAAAACAGGCACTATAATTTGGCCATTGTTCCTCTTACAGTGGGTGATTTTGACGAGCTCATCCAAGCACCAGCGTGAAGAAGCATAGTTTTGGGAGAAAACAACGACGGAGACCTTTGCATCGTGGATTGCCTTAAGAAGTGAGGGTGAAATCTCATCGCCTCGTTCCAAATCGTTGTCAATGTAAGTTTTGACTTGAAGCCTTCTTAATGCAGCGTAAAGATGGCTAGTGAAAGCGTAACGTGTGTCCTCGCCCCTAAAGCTAAGGAAAACTTGATGCCCTTGTTGAGGGGTCTTGGAGACCAAAGAAGAAGGAGGAGGAGGAACAAATGATGCCATGTGTTCCATGAGTGTACCTACAGATTATAGAATGATCAAAATCTGCGTTTCAATAAACTATCGTTTGTGTATTTAAGCGTGGAATTTGAGTGGATGCTTTCTTTTTTTTCTTAACTTTCTTTCGTGGCTCCTATGACAAGAATTGGTGGACATAGTTAATTCTAAAACGAGGGAGAGCCCAAAATAATTCAAAGTTTTACGCTGGAAAGTCAACTCAGCTACTTCATCTCCGCGTTCATGAGTTGCCCTATAGTTAAAGTCAACTCAAAGTTTCTTCACTTTTGCAAATTTCATTTCGATAAGGATGGAAAAACGATAATAAAACCGCGTGACGCGTTGGGCCGAAATCATGCATGCATTTGGTGGACGTTGACTGCTATGGTGTTGGTTTTGCATTATGGTTTCATCTGAGTTTTAGAACTACTAAGAGCATATTGTGCAAAGAGTATTCAAATATTGAGAACTAATTAAAAAGAGAAATACAGCTGAAATGTGAATTTCATTTGGAGAGATTAAATAATTTTAAAATTGTAATGTGTTGTAATTATAAACTGATATTTTTCATTTTGCGATCAAATTATACCATTTTTCTTGTCCAAAAAAGTTGATAGCTTGAGCATAAACCATGTGTTACTATGGATTTCATGATTATCTTTAGTCTGCCTTAATCCCTTACTTTCTTCTATTCACTAACAAAAAAGAGTTTGATTTTTATTGAGGGTCAAAATCTGTGTACAAACCCAAAATTCTGTTTATTATAAACCGTTATGAATGGAAATCATCCGTCAATATTTGACTTGTAGAAATCATTATTAGCGAATTTTTTTCACTAAATAAATTGCCAATAACATAATTGGTTGGTAGTTTAACCACATGGATAAGATCATGATAACTAGCTATAAGTAAAGTACCCACATAATGCTCCTAAATTATATCCACACATATTGATGGATAAATATTCTGTTATGGACAAATCCTTATGTAAATTACTCACATATATGAAAAAGGCTTGAAATCATCTAAAATATTAAAAAAAAAACACCAAACTACAACAGTGACGGTGGTGAAGGGCAGTTGCAGCGGTGGCAACAACAAAACAATGAGGCCGCGATGGTGGCAGCATCGACAGTGAGAGAACAGAGGCAAAATGAAAGCAACGAGAACCTTTATCAATTAACCGAATGGAATGAGCAATACGCAATGAGCAATGAGAGAAAAAACAATAAGTGTGAAGAAAGAACTTACAAAGGAAGATGAAGAACACAAAGTATAATGAAGAGGAAGAGGAAGCCGCAAAGAAGACAAAAGGAAATACGCAAAAACGGAATGAAAGCGTATGTGGTGCACTTTGATTTAGAGTAAAAAATGGTTGTATAATTTTCACTCAAAGACGATGGTTGTGGGATTGAACTGTCGTTTATTCACACACTTATTGGAATATATTGGTCCCTCACACAACCATCGTTTATTCACCCACTTTAATTTCAAAAATATCACCGCATTTTGATGGACAACGTTTGACAAAAACCGGTGTATATTTGCTGTCGTAAATAAAAAACTTTTACACTAATGATGTCTAACTACCTACTTAAAAAAGATAAAAATGAAATGATAAAATTAACTAAAAAAGCGTAAAGTAAAGATATTTTATCAAAAAAGAAAGGATCTAGCATCACACCAGATAACATGGTAGGTAAATATAGTAAGATAACCCACCAAAAAGAGATTGGTCTATACAATTAGACCTTATCTTTTAATAAGTCCTTTTATATGAATTTTGATTTTTTTTTAATTTGTAATTTGTTAGAGTAAAAGTTCAACATCTTAATATTATTTTTTATTAAATGCTTAAACTAATAAGGTATGAAGTTGCATCTTATAAGACAAAGATCAGATCATATTAGGACATCTTTTGTCAGACGATAAAAAGATTTTTTATCAACCACAACTTCTGTCAATTGAAAATTGAAGAACAAATGAAAGAGCATTAATCATATCTTTCACTTCATCTGATTTGTGTTGATGAATGTCAGAAGAAAAGAGCATCATAAATGCCAACCAAACCATCTGATATATAAAGTGAAAGAGCATCAGATGATAAGCTAAATACATACTCTAAGCTGACACACAGTCACAAAATATTCCTAAAGCTTGAGTCTATATCACAAAGATTGTTTCCTCTGTCCCTAAGACTCACGCCTAGCAACAACATTCAAACAACTCTTGGGACATGAGTTAAAGATGCAATTACGACCAACTTTCCTAACTCGACTATTTTCAATTCTGGCCCAACTACTTGACCTGTACGGTGTGCACTTTTTCCATGGGACGATAGAAAAGGTTATGCTGCTGAGAGAAGTGTGTACTGTTAGTCATCCAAGATGTTGCATAAAGAATAAGAGCATTTAAAGTTGTATGGAGTGCATTAAATGTAACGTCATCTTGAAGCTCGTTAGATGCAAGGTGGACATTAAAGAAAAATTGAAGTTGTTCAATAGATATAAACAGTCTCTCAACGACTGTCTTCTCCCAGTTCCTATATAAAGCTTTCGATCAAGAAGAAAAAGAGAAGAACAAAGGTTGTACTATGCCAAAACGTTGTTCAATTGTAGAGAAATAATCAAAACTTTAGAAAAAGGATCCTAGAGTTTATCGAAGGAACGCTGGTAGAATATATGGATCCAGAAGAACATAAAAAAAAAACACTAAGGGTGTTTATCCTGCTACCTAGGAGACTGAGCTTACCATTATATTTGTCAAAAGATGTAATCCTTCCTTAGAGAGAAAACACTTGATATGAACTAAGAGAGAAAGCTTAAACTTGTGTATTCATTGTCAGACGCAATCCTCTCTATAGATAGACCCAATGATCATATGATCATTGAAACCTTTATACTTTAGCCAGGAGTGGTTGTTTGGAAAATAATACTCAAGGAATTATCCACGATTGACTAAATGCCCAAAGAATACTCATTGAGCCATGAGTGGATTGGGAAATAATACTTATTGAGTTAGGAGTGACATGGAAAAGAATACTTGTTGAGACATGACTTGGGAAAGAATACTTGTTGAGACATGACTTAGGAAAGAATACTTGTTGAGACATAAGTGACTTGGGAAAGAATATTCAATTAAGTCAGGAGTGACTTGGGAAAAAATACTTAAGGGGTTATCTAGGAGTGGTTACGAGCCTTAAGAATAGTGTATTGTATATCGTAGCATTAGTCTACCTATTTGAACTTGACTTGGTTAGTCAAGAATTGGATGTTAGTCTGTTGTGTGTATTTTTTACCCCTTGTCTCCTTTAGTTTGCATGTTATTATCATCTTCACTAACCCAAGAAGGAGAGTTATTGTGAGAGTATGAACCTAAATGCTTTTAAACTTCTTCTAACTAATGTTTTGAATTTGTACTTGTAATGTTTGACCAGACTTAGAAACAGTAATCTAATCACTTGAGAATCATTGATTAAGTAACTCAGATGAGTTGTATAATCATTGTTTTTCTTAACCTTTTAATCGAAGAAGCTGAGCTCTAAATAAGTTTAAAAAATATTTTCATTTGACCAAATTTCTCATTGTTTGTTGAGAATGTATCATTTGTATTACATCAAATATAACATATTGAAAGTATTTTATGAAAATATACTTCATCATGTGAGTCTATTTTTACAAAGTTTTGCTTCTCAAACTTGCACTAATTGTGATCCATCAAATGCAAGAATTACAATATGATTATGTGTTAGAGTTAATGAGAAAATGTCACATACAAATGATTTAGTGAAGTTAGCTTATTGTGTCTGACATTATATATTAAACAAAAGGATTATTGTTTAATAAACTAAATCATCATCTAAAAGTCATTTTTATAAAGATATATGCAAAAAAAAATAAAAAATTAATTTAATTAAATCTCAATTCAACTTTTTCTTTATGTGATCTCATGATTTCTGAAAAACAATAAAATATGATATGAAAAGTAACATGAAGTGTGATATTTTAAAGAAAGAAGAAGAAAAACTTATAAAACCATATTTTTTAAGGACAATTTCAATCTTTTTAACATAAAAAATTATTTACAGAAAAAGAAAGTTAGAGAAAGAAGGCTCGAGAGAAGGTTAGATGATATAAAGGTTAACTAATGTGTATATTTTCTTTCATATTATGTTATGGTGCCATTGATATTAAAGCCAAATATCATTGGATTCACTTCGAAGTATTAAAATTAAAACCTTATTTGAATGATTCCGTGAACCTTTTCTTAAATTTATGTATCATTACAAAATAAAAAGTTAATACTAATGAGTAAAAATTGGTTCTGATTAATTAATAACAAATTCTAAAATTATAGATATTAATTCATTAACATCATTTTAGAATGTCGACTCTAAATATCGTCAAGATAGCATTAACTTAATTATCACTAAAATTTAAATTAAACTTTAATTAAATTAGTTTAGTATTTGTTTCTCCAACACTAATATTTTTTTTTAAAAATTAGTATCATTTAACTAACGTTAATATAACTTATTTTTAATATTTATTTAAATTTATATTGATCACTAAATTAAAATTATTTTATTATTCATTTAGTTTTGTTTCCACTTAGTTTACACTATTTTAATTTATTTTTAATATTAATTTAAATTAAATAACTTAAATAAATATTAAACTAAATAAAATGGCTAACATTTTATATTTATAACCTTTTGAATCGAAACTTGAATTAAATAGGATATCTACTCTTAGGCCATGGCTTTTTTTCCCTATCAATAATACCTATATGAAACATGCCAAATATTGTGACTTATGAAAGTTGTTATTCATTATTATTTCTCCTATCAAAATTGTCGTTAGATATTTTTTTCAATCTTACTTATCTAAAAACATGAGACCATCAAAACGACAGGGCCTTTTCATAAAATAAAAAGTTATTCTCAAAGTTTTAAAAGTTGTGTTAATGTTGGGAAAATCAAATTAATTTTCCCTATTTGATGTAGATACAAAATGAAAATGAGCACATGTGGAAGCAATAAGCATATAAAAGAAAATAGAGTAAAATAAAATAATGATATCGAGAATTTTTAACGTGCAAAAACCTTATCATCTTGAAAAGTAAAAACCCTAGTCCAAAAAATGTCTCTACTCTGAAAGTGAGATTAAAATATTTGTTTCTCTCACTCTATGGAAGTAACATTTAATCTCACCCAACAAAGGATGAAATAAGATGTTTCTCTAACCTCTCACTAGGATTTCTAATTTCACACTATGGTGAATATCAAATCTCTCATTTACTCTCTACACTACAAAAAAATCATTAAATATAAACTAATTTTATATTCAAAATAATTAGTTACTATTGACTAAACTATAAACCATTTTATAAACTAAAAAAATTACTGGTATTTAAAGTAATTTTTATTATTAATAAAAATTTATAAAGTAATTTCTAAATTTGTATCCACCCATTACCTACCAATGTTTTAACTACTAACTACTTTATATTCTAAATTAATCTCTATTAGTATTTTAGAGACTAATTTATGATGTAAAGTATTAGTAGTTAAAACTTTGATAACTAACTTAAATACCAATTTAAAAATTATTTTATAAAATTAAATTAATATTTAAAATTATTTTAAATAACAATAAATTTTTAATTTTTAAAAA
>Ga0123341_1000761_pt1 | contig 21784 bp, 28 predicted proteins | sample Turbeapinknodule_FD_89959 | JGI IMG/M metagenome (GOLD analysis project Ga0123341, IMG submission 89959) | Root nodule microbial communities of legume samples collected from Mexico - Turtle bean Mexico pink nodule | ecosystem: Host-associated > Plants > Roots > Nodule | place: Mexico: Nepantla...
GGCCATGGGAAGTGGAGTGAGTGAGGCCAACAAAAGATGTACCTGAATGTGCAACAGAAGTCGTGGAACTAGGGTTCTGACGATCCTCATACCATTTAAGAAATTCATTGAAAATAGAAGGCTGGCCTAGGGTATCAATTGAAGTATGGTCTATGGTAGAAGGTTGCACAGGGGCAATTTGAGCAACCGCAATAGATCTAGGAGGACGACCATGTAAGGGATAACATCGGTCAATTTTGTGGCCAAGTTTGCCACAATGGTCACACTTGTGACGCCCTTTGCCCGGCTTGTGAGGGCGAGTACGATCATTATGCTGAGAAACTAAAGCAGAAGAGTTATCAACATGAGACGTTATATCAGTGGTGTGTTTACCTGGCACGCGCAAAAGGGTAGAACAAGTGGAAGGAGATCCCAAAATTTGATCACGAACATGAGAATAATCATCAGGAAGGCCATGTAAACCCAATAACATGATGAACTTGGATCTTTGTTCTAGTTCTTGAGAAGGAGTAGAGACAGGAGGTAATAACTCATTAAAATCATGAAGAAGAGCATGAAGTTTACCTAGATATTCTGCCATTGTACCATTAAGACGTTTGGGAGCAACAATTGTGAGAAGATTTTGACACACACCATAAAGACGTTGAGTATCATTGGTGTATAATAATTTTGCTTGTTCCCAAACTTCTGAACATGTCTCGTAGGTACGAAAAATTTGTTTTAAAGATGAGTGAATGGTCATAATTGAGCATAAATTTTCAACCAATGGAAAACCTCATTTTCAGCAAAACTAGGATGAGTAAGATGATCAACATCACCTTGACTCTTAAGCCATAATTTAATATTTGATGCCCAAGTGTCATAATTGGTTCCATCCAATTTGTCAATGGAAAGATGAACATTGATGTAATTAGTATAAATAGATGAATCTGGCATAATGACTGCGGAAGAAGCCACTGTGGTAGCGACAGCGGAAGAAGCCATAGTGGCTGCGGAAGCGGAAGAAGCCATAAAAGATAAGGACAAATCCAGTCATCGGTTAATTGGCGGCAGCAACAAAGATGAAGGCTCCGACAGTGATTCCGGCAGTGTCTCCAGCGGAGGCTCAGACGAGATTCCGGTAATAGCTCCGACAAGATTCCGGTGATGGCTCCGGTGAGATTCCGGTGACGGATCCGACAAGATTCTGGCGGCTGCTCCGACGAGGTAGTGGTAGCTCCGGCGAGACAGTGGGACGGTGGCTGGAAAATTCCAGTGAATAGTGGGTTCACCAATAAAAATTGAACCCTAAACCCTAACCTTATGCTCTAGATACTATATTAAAGGAAAAGAAAAAATAGGGTAAATCCCTTGTGTATATTGAACACATAGGGTTATGTTTATATAGGAAAAGAAACATATGGGCTAAGCCCATTACTTAAATATGAGATATCTAACAATATCTATAATATCTCATAATATCTTATAATATCAAATAATATCTAATTATATCTAATTATATCTAATAATATCTAACAATATCTAACAGAGACAGGATGTCAGAGGGAGGGGAGGGTTCAGTGAATGAAGAGGAAAAGAAGGAAGAAAGATCAAGACAAGGGAACAAATCAGATGTGGAGGACGAAGGAAAGCTTAAACCTTGGACTAGAAGGGTGGAACTATCAGTTTTTGAGGGAATGGATCCAATAGGATGGCAATCCAGAGAGGAAAAATTTTTTGAGGTGCAAAAAGGGAGAGGTTAAGACTGGCCTTCATTAGTATGGAAGGAAGTGCCAGCCATTGGTTCAATGTTTGGCAGAAAAATTACACGAACCCTTCTTGGGAAGAGTTTTCGGTGGCGTTAAATCAGAGGTTCGGTGGAAGGGAACACAATTCTGTATTTGCGAAATTGGCAAAGATTAAATAGAGTGGAAGGGATGATGAATACATCCAAGAGTTGAGCTATTGGTGTCGTAATCGCCGCAAACAATGGATGAACAACTGCTGGATATTTTCTTCGTTGGGTTACAATCCATGATTTGTAACCAAATTAGACCCCATGATCCCAAAGAATTGATGAGAGTAATGGAGATTGCGCTGGACGTGGAAGAGACCCTCAGGGAAGAAAAAAGGGGTGGTAATAGGAATAGCGCCTGCTACGGGCGTTATCAAGGAGGGACGGGAATAATAGCCCGCAGGAAAATGTACAATGGAAATAGTGGTCAGGTCTCGTCGAGCTTGGCTACCAATGCAAGGAAGGAATTGTCCAACTCTACTAGAGATGTTCGGACAGGAGGAGTCGCAGGAGAGGGATCAAGAAATATGGGGTCCAGGACCCTTCCCTATCCCGAATATGTTCGAAGGAGGAAGGAGGGAAGAGGGAAGATGTTTTGACTATGGAGGTGCACATGGTCCAGGACAACGATGTCTTGAAAAAATTATGCAGGTGATTATTTGTGCAAAAGATGAGGGATTACCAGTACCTGCAAATGGAAGCAGCGTATGATGGGGCAAATTGATGAGATTTTGTAGGACAAAGACGAGGTTAGGTTGTGTCAACAAATAGATTTGTCCATATTTTCTGTTGGGGGCTAACGCAATCCAATACCATGAAATTAGAAGGGGAGGTGAAAGGAAAACTAGCGTTGGTGTTGATTGATAGTAGTCACAACTTTATCATTGCCGATTTGGTTCATCAATTGGGTTTGCAAGTTGAATCCACACCTTCTTATAACATAAGGTCAGAGTGATGGACATTGGAAGAGAGCAATTTTGGGTGCTGTCAAGAGGTGGAGGCGAAGTTGGAAAATTATACGCTTAAGGAGACCTTTTTCTTGTTTGAGCTAGGAGGAGAGGATTTGATATTGGGAGTTGCTTGGTTAACAACTTTGGGGGACGTGAAAGTCAATTGGAAGACATTGACCATGAACTTTTGTATTGAAGGTCAAAATGTGCAAATTAGAGGAGACTACAAGTTAACGAGAACTTTGGTGACTCCCAAAGTGTTAAAACAGGAGAAGGGGATTGAAGTAGTGTCGCTCATCTGGGGAACAGAGAGTGTAGATAAAAGAAGTGCAGATCCGTCCGCGAGCGAGAAGGAAATTGCTGGTTTATCTTTGAGGCAGACAACGGAGTTGGATGAGGTTTTGAAGGAGTGTGAGGAAGTTTTTGAAGAAACCAAACAATTGCCTCCCATCGGAGAGATAGATCATAAGATTCCCATTAAATCTGGAGTAGACCCAGTCAATGTGAGGCCGTATAGATATCTACATCTGCTTAAAATGGAGATAGAAAAACAAGTTGCGGAAATGTTGAAATTAGGAATAATTAGACCCAGCAACAACCCTTATTCAAGTCCAGTTATTTTAGTCAAAAAGAAAGATGGCAGCTGGAGGTTTTGTGGACAGGGCTTTGAATAAAGCAACCATTCCGAATAAATTTCCAATTCTGGTAATAGAGGAACGGTTGGATGAATTGCATGGAGCGCATTACTTTTCCAAGGTGGATTTGAGTGTCGGCTATCACCAAATTCGCATGCATGAATCTGATATACACAAGACTGCTTTTCGTACGCATCATGGACATTACTAATCATTAGTTATGCCTTTCGGTCTAACTAATGCACCAACCACATTTCAGTGCACCATGAATGATATTTTACAAGCTTAGTTGAGGAAATTTGTATTAATTTTTTTTATGATATTCTGATATGCAACAAAACGTGGGAGGAGCATACACAGCTGAAACAGGTTCTAAAAACCCTCCAACAACACAAGTTTTACGCAAATCACAAAAAATGTGAATTTGGCAAACAAGAAGCACAATATTTGGGTCATGTGATTTCGGAGGAGGGCGTGCAGATGGATCCTTAGAAGCTTTCAGACATCATGCAATGGCCAATACCCAAATCCTTGAAAGCTTTGAGAGGATTCTTGGGCCTCACGAGTTATTATACAAGATTTATACATAACTATGGAAGAATGGCGAGGCTGTTAACACAGTTGTTTTAAAAGGAAAACTTTGTGTGGACGGCGGAAATTAAGTGGGCCATGTAGCAGCTGAAATCAGCAGTCACTACTGCACCACTATTAAGGATGTCTGATTTTAGCCAACCTTTTTGCATCAAATGCGATGCCTCAGGTAAGGGTTTGGGAGCGGTTTTGTCTCAGAATAAAAAACCAATTGCTTTTTTCAGCAAGGCATTAGCCGAGTCTTCTCTGACAAAGTCTATCTATGAGAAGGAATTAATGGCTTTTGTGTTTGCCATTCAGCATTGGAGACCATATATTTTTGGACGAAAATTTACAGCCTACATGGATCAAAATAGTTTGAGGTACTTACTGGAACAAAGAATCACCACTCCAGAACCAATAGAACTGGCTAGCTAAATTGTTGGGGTGTGAATTTGATATTGTATACAAACGAAGAGCGTCTAATAAAGTGGCAGATACATTATCATGAAGATATGAGGGGGGATAGAAGGGATCGCGGATATCAATGCTTTATCCAAACCTTATTGGCGAGACATTGAGTTAGTGGAAGAAGAAAATCAGAAGGATTTTGCCTCAAAGAGAATCATGGAGGAATTGAGGAGAAACCCTGATTCACATGGAAATCATACCCTAGAAAATGGAATACTTCATTACAAAGGTAGGTTGGTGTTATCATCGTCTTCAAGTTGGATCCTCAAACTACTCCAGGAATACCATGCTACTCCTATGGGAAGGCACAATTTTCGTACGTATAGAAGGATAGCTCAATCTTTGCACTGGATGGGCATGAAGAAAACCATCTATGTACTCGCTTGTCTTGTTTGTGAGCAGAACAAGTATCAAGTGTGTTCACCACAAGGGCTTCTTCAACCAGTACCTATTCCAAGGGCAATTTGGGAGGAGAAAAGCATGGATTTCATTGTCAGACTTCCTAAATCTAATGGGAAGGACGCAATTTTGGTGGTAGTTGACCGCCTGAGTAAGTTATGGTCACTTCATTCCTCTTAAATAACCTTACTCAGCTCGATCGATTGCGGAAGTGTTTGTTAAATAGGTAGTTAGGCTGCATCGAGTTCCAACCTCCATAGTGAGCAATAGAGACTCAACATTTTTAAGTCTTTTTTGGAAGGAACTATTTCGATTGCAGGGGACAACACTTAAGATGAGCACAACGTATCATCCAGAGATGCATGGACAAACAGAGGTGTTAAATAAGACGCTGCAAAAACATACTGTTGCATAATTAGGAGATAATTATTCCGTAATTAAGTGTAGATTTCAATCTCTATTTACCAGGACAAATTTGATATCTTTTAGTGATTTGATTTGATTTGTATAGCTTTAGTTACCTATTATTTTTTTCCTTAATTAGGTTGTAAGCCATCTATAAATTGAAACTGTAATCACATTTGTAAAGATATCTCAGAAATATATTTTATATATTTCTTTCAACTTGGTATCATAGTCATTTTGAGTCTATCCTAACAATTGTTTGTTGGGCTCATTAGGCCACCCGCTATTGGGCCGTTATCGGACCACCCATTATATAGTCCCATGCACGAGTTGGTAGCCTTGGCGCGAGGGGGATGTTGGAGATCCCACATCGACTAGAGATTAGGACATTTCACAGTATATAAGTGGGTGCAAATCTCACCTTATCAGCCGGTTTTATGAGGTTGAGTTAGGGTTTGGTCATCCTCCATTTAGTACCGTAAAGTCCTTATTTCCTGTTTTATTTATAAAAGTGTCTGCTGAGTCTTTTCATTGTGATGTTTGTCAGTTTGCTAAACACCATCGAACAACTTTTTTTCCCAATGGTAATAAAAGTTCTAACCTTTTGATCTTATTCATTCAGATGTATGGGGACGTTCACCTATTCCTAATATCTCGGGTGCAAAATGATTTGTTTCATTTATTGATGAGTGTACTCAGGTTACCTGGATATTCCTAATGAAAGATAAGTCTGAAGTTTTTTCACTTGTTTGTAAATTTTTACAGAATGCTTCAAACACAATTTGAAAGTCCAATTAAGAGATTGAGTTCTGATAATGGAAGTGAATATGTGAACCAAAACATTTCCAAGTTCTTTAAGGAAAATGGAGTTATTCATGAATTAACTTGTGTGGACACACCTCAACAAAATGAGGTTGCTAAAAGGAAAAATCATCATCTCCTTAACATTACTAGAACTTTACTTCCAAATGTTTGTTCCTAGGTCTTACTGGGAAAGCAGTCCTAAGTGCCACTTATTTGATTAATAGATTACCCTCTCGAGTTCTATGTCTTTGGTTGTTCTACTTTTGTCCATGTTCATAGTCCTTATCGGGGTAAGTTAGATCCTCGCGCCATCAATTGTGTCTTCATTGGTTATGCCCCTAACAAAAAGGGGTACAAATGTTATTACCCTCAAAGTCGTAAAGTCTATGTTTCCAAGGATGTCACCTTCCATGAAACAGAGTCTTTCTTTCCTAGTTTTCAGCTTCAGGGGGGAGAGTATTCAAGAAGCTGAGGTCCTTGAGTTGTCACATTTTCCTTTGAGTAGGATTTCATTCTTAGGGAGAATGACAAAGACCTTGCGCCAGAATCATTAACAGAGAAAATAATAAGGACAAATATGTTGAAAAACAATATTAGCGAAGGCAACAAGAACTCGTATTGGTTGAACAACAACTTCAATTGTCCGAACCAAAGGTAAGAACTCATACCTGTACTCTTGACGAAACCTTAAATCATGTTTTTGAACCAAACCAAGATGATTTACCCATTGCTTTAAGAAAAGAAAAACGATCTTGTGCCAAATATCCTATATCCCAATTTGTGTCTACATAAAAACTTTCTATGTAGCACCAGAGTTTTTTTCAGCTATTGATTCTATCAAAATCCCTACATCAGTACAAGAAGCCTTAAAAGAAAAGAATTGTATTCGAGCCATGAATGAAGAAATGAGTGCATTAGAAAGGAATGAGACTTGGGAGATTGTAGAGAGACCAAAAGATAAGAAGGCAGTGAGTTGTAGGTGCATATACACAGTTAAGTATAAGTTTGATGGCACACTAGATCAATATAAAGCAACGTTGGTTGCAAAAGGATATACTCAAACCTATGAGATTGATTATGAGGAGACTTTTGCTCCAATGGCAAAAATGAATACAATCAGGATTATTCTCTCTGTGGCAGCGCACTTTGGTTGGGAGATGCATCAATTTGATGTTAAAAATGCCTTCTTGCATGGAAGGTTGGAGGAAGAGGTATACATAGAGATTCCACTGGGTTATGGTGCTATTAATGAAGGGAATAAGGTGTGCAGACTTAAGAAAACCCTATATGGTCTTAAACAATCACCTTGTGCTTGGTTTGGAAGGTTTACTCAAGCTATGATATCTTTGGGGTACCGACAAAGCCAAGGTGACCATATTCTATTTATAAAACATTCTCAAAATGGTAAACTCACTCTACTTTTGGTATATATAGATGATATGATCGTTACATGTGATGATGAGATTGAAAAAAAAAACTTTGAGGGAAAGACTGGCTGCTTAAGACTCCAAGTGGCAGATATGTTTACTAAGGGACTTCCTACAAAACAGTTCAAAGATCTTACTTACAAGTTGAGAATGATAGAATACATTCACCAACTTGAGGGGAGGTGTTGCATAATTAGGAGATAATCATTCTGTAATTAAGTGCATATTTCATTCTCTATTTATTAGGAAATATTTGATTTGATTTGTCCAACTTTAATTACCTATTATTTCTTGTTTTTATTACCTATTATTTCTTTCCTTAAATAGGTTGTATATAGTCTATAAATTGAGATTGTAATCACATTTGTAAAGATATCTCAAAAATACATTTCATTTATTTCTTTCAACTCATACCTTTGTTGCTTTAGTTCTGAGCAACCGAAAATATGGGCATTTTTCCTTTTGTAGGTTGAATATTGGTACAACACCAGTTTTCACGGGCCAGCCAAAAGTACCCCTTTTGAAATGGTGTATGGACGAGCTCCTCCATCTCTGACACGTTTTGTAGCCGGTGATAGAAGCGGTGTCACAAGATTTAATGAATAGGGATGAGGCCCTTGCACAACTCAAATTTCATCTGGGAAGAGCGTAGGATCAAATGTCTAAATTCGCCAATCGTCACAAAAAACCTTCTCCAATTAAAGTAGGAGATATGGTGTATCTTAATTCGTCCGCACAGACAACTAATCATGCCTATTCGTTTGCATCCAAAACTAGCAGCCCAATATTATCGCCCTTTTATGGTTATAACAAAAGGTTGTTCAGTGGCTTTTAGGCTACAACTACCGGTACAAGCTCGAATAATCCAATTTTCCATGTGTCCCAGTTGAAGTTAGCAGTGGGGACTCACCAAGTGCATCCAATAATTGCCTCACGAGTTCCACGGGCAAGGCTTTGTTTTTTCTCCAAAAGAAATTTTGGATAAACGAGAAATAGTCGTCCACAACGTACACGTAAAGCAAGTTATAATAATGTGGAATGAAGGAGGAAGTGAGACTGCTACATGGGAGGATGTTGCAACTATCAAGGACCAATTTCCTGACTTTAACCTTGAGGACAAGGTTGTTTCACCAGAGAGGAGTAATGGTAGGCAAGAAGATAAGGAGAAAGTGTGGAAGGTGTATTATAGAAGGAAATTTAAGAATACTGAATAAGGGGGGTGTCGGGTAGTTTTGGTTGGTCTTTAAATAAAGACCAACCCGGTAGGTTGAAGGTCTCTTTTTGGTATGTGTGTTGTTTTGACTGGAGTAATACCTATGTGAAAGGAATTAATTTCCTTTGTGATTGTTGTATGTTCTGATAAGGTGCTGGAATAATAGAAATCATTCCTTTTTCAGTGTTCAAAGTGTGTATTTTTTCTTTCTCTTTTGGGAACATAACAGCGGCACACTGCACACCTTTTGAGGTAGTAGTATATAGGAGACCTCCACCTTTTTTGGCAAGTTTTCACCAAAAGAAACTTAGGTGGAAGTTGTGGCTCAAGATTTAGTGGATCATGATGAAGCTTTAATGCAATTAAAGTTTGATCAGATGACAGTTTACGCTAATAAGCACAGAAAGATAGCACTGATAAAAAGCACGGGATTCGGTATATTTGAAAATTAGGCCTCATAGGCGGACTACCATGGTTATTAGGTTCCATAACAAATTGGAGCAATCGCATAAAAGTTACAACTACTACAAGCTTGTGCAATGGCAGAACAACCTCTAGAAGAAGCTACTTGTGAAGATGGTTCAAATTTCACTATTCAATTTCTAGATTTGAACCTTGAGGACAAGGTTGTTTCAGAATAAGGGTGTACTGTTAGATGGGGAAAAGACTGAGATGAAGGTCGAACAACCTTTACAGGTCTACAACAGAAGGACAAAAGGGGCTAAATTGTATTTAGTTGTAACCAAGTAGTTAGTTATGTTGTTTGGTAAGGGCGTAATAAATAGGTCCTTAGTTGTTATTGGGTTGTTTTAGCTTTTGTTTTCCAACTTCGGTGAATCTAGATTTTCCAGAGTGAAAAGGAGAGAGCTCCTTTTGGTAATTTTGCTGTGATTGCTGAAGGTGTGTGAGAAATACAATTCATTTCAGTCACACTGTTCTGTAACGGCGAATGAGTTTTCAAGTTAGGATTTCTGGTTTTTGTTCCAAACACATACATTCAACCAACTGTTTCATGTGAGAAAAAAATGAAAAAACTAAAATAACTAAAAAGTAAATTATTGACAGGATCAATTTGTTCAATATGGTTGCTAAGATAGAGCAAAAGGGCAGACATAAATTTCCTATTGACTTGCATTTTAGAGCTATATTCCAATCAGACAACAAAGTTAACCCATTAAATGAAAAGGCATCACCCTCAATAAAAAGTTATTGAAAGTACATGATTATCCTATGACAGATTAAATGGATTACAGAGTCACTTTTTCCTATTATCATCATCACCCAGAAAAAAAGTAGAGTTGACAATTATTAAGAACATATTCTCATCCTTTAAGGTTGAAAAGAATGTCATCTACAGAACAAGAAGGGTTAAAGACAAGAAAACACAATTCAGATTTCTCCACAGAAAATGAAGAAGTTTGTTATAAGAAAAATAGTCACCAAACATTTCAGAAGCATGAACATAATCTTTAAACAAAAAGTTTAACATACCAGTACTTCATAAAATAGCCTTGCCCCTTCTTTCCGGGCTAAGCCTCCTAAAGCTTTTGAGAAGTTTAGCACACTCTCCTCTTTCTGATTCCTTGCAGGTAGAAAACTCTTATGCAAGTAACTTGCTACATCCCTGAACATCATCAAAGAACACCATCATAAGTCAATCCCAAAAACAATGATTGAACTATTGGTATTCCAAAAGCCAACTATCATCTCACCTGGTTCGATCCGACCACCCAACTACTGTAGAGAAAATAAATAAAGAAATCATGTACTATTCAGCAAAACATTGAATTTAACAAAAATTATAGCAATTTATAAATGGAGATTTGCAAGAGTTCTCACATTTTGCATCATCTGTGCCAAATGAATTTATTTCCTGATTCAAACATAATAAATCCACATATACATCAATTAGATCATTGTACAAAAATATGGAGAAAACAAAAGAAAAACTAAATTGGGGCTTCTTCATTAAAAAAAATAAATATACTCAAGAAGAACATTCCAAGAAATGCAGTCTCACATGTACATCTGCTAAAGCCGATGGGGGATATATTTTTCTTTTTCTTCAGCAAACAGAGTTAATGGAGTAAGACTTTTTTGTTTGACAATGAGAGAGGAACTTAGCTTTGATTCATAAAATCATCACGTTTAACATTTTATAATTTTATGACAAAGTAAAAAGGATATTTTATTATTGGATGAAAAAGACTTCCTTGAAGAACCAGAGGAAATGGAAGGACTAGGAATCCTCTAAAAATATTGTAGAAGGGTGGTGAGGAAAAACAAACAAAAGAAAACACCAGCATCAACAATGGATTGTTGGCACTGGTGAGATAGGACATAAAGATGAAACAGCTATGATGTCATGTAATTATAAGGTTTTAGGTTATGAAGTAAGGAAATTGAAAAGAAAAAAAAACTAGAAATAATATACTTAAGTATTGTGATGTGTAACAATGTGATGATATAATAAAACCAGGTGTACTACTAAATAAATGGGAAGCAAATAGAATTCTAAGAGATAATATGGAGGAAACTAATCCTAAAGGAGAATATAAGATTTAAAACCTAAAGTAAATAATCCAGTTTTGCAGCAAATATTAAAACCTAGACTACTATTCATAATCCTAAATAAATGGGGAATAAATAAAATCCTAAGAGATATTATGGAGGAAACTAATATTAAAGGATATATAAGACACAATCAAAGATAATATTGCATATTTTTATATATTCTAACAATCTTCACCCTTTGTCATATAATCTAAAGGTTCATACAAATTCATTGTTCCTGGATTAAACAGAAATATGGTTTTCTTTATTTGAGCTGTGTAGATACAATTGTGATGTGAATGTGTTGCAAACTAATCACAGTTCCAATTAGAATGTCAAACAGAAATTTCTTATTTAGTTATTCTTTACCTCATCCAACAGACTAGGAAACTCATTTTCATTTGTACTCAATGAAAGAGTCTGTGGAACAGTTGGTATATGATCTTGAGGAGGGCTTAGCGGAGTGGCAATAGTTGGAGACTCTAGCAAGTGTAGGTTCCATGAAGCTTCCACAGTCTTGAGGGAATCAGGTAATTTCATTTTCTTTCTAGAGAATAGGATTTGAAGCTTTGGGGAACAACCTGAAGAAAACCAACATTAGTAAAGATAGAAGAGTTACAAACAAAAAGAACAGTGATAAAACCAAACTTACCAGGAAGCAAGGGCTCATAGAATCTATCAGGATGAAAGGGAATGGGAGATTCTCTTTTCCAAGTAAGTGAAGTACGACAGTATTTTCTTCGTTTACGAACTATGGCTTCTGTACTACCTAGGAGCTTTGTAATTACCCTGAAATGGTTCAATATGTAACTCAGTCGAGAACCATGAAAAGACTTGCACATCGAAATCAGCATTGAATTAAAATTCTATCTTGAGTGTAATAGCTGTAAATTAATTTACTAGATCACATGAGCTACATATAAATATAGGAAAAGGAAGAAACTAGAGTCAAAACAAATGATTGGAGGGATTCCTATAAGAGTAAGAAATTCAAGTAAATGGGCCTAATTTTATGGTAACAATTGTTTACACAATATTTCCTAAAATAACTAATGGATTTTCCCACACCATTCTAACAATGAGCAAATTTTCAATTAGGTAAAATACAAACCTCATATACTTATGACGCATTTATTAATTACAATGTGAATGGACATATTATACTAAATATTTGGAAAAAATATAGTTTATTATTTAGATAATAGCTTCAAATTCTAGATACACATGGAACAATCCTTTACCACCAGTCTTGTGCACAAGTAAGCAAGGTAAATAAGCATTGAAGATTTGAGTAGATAGAAAAAAGAATGATTTAAAAAAAGAATCCATAAGAATACTTCCTAAAGTATAACCACAGACTTGTTTGGTAGGACAATCCTTTTTTGATCAATAAGAGTTCTTCTTTTCCTTGAAAACTGAGAGCGGTCTCTCACAGCTGGTGTAGAAATAAGCATTGACTCTGGCATAGTAGCACCTGCCAAAACAGATTTTTAAGAAAAAAAATTGAAAAATCCATATGCCTAAAACAAAGACAAAATATTCAGCATTTTCATTTTCAAGGCTTATGAAGAATAACTGTTTCAAGAACCTTGTTTTGGCCTTCCAATGGAATCATCTTGAAACTTAGACACAGGAGTTACACATAGATTTTTTGTTTTTGATACAGTAAAACTAAGTCTTTCATCGTCAAGTGAAACCTTTTCTTGAAACCCTAATGTTTCTTTGTTATCATGCTTCTCAGCAGATCCTTCAATGAGCTCTTCATGGATGTCATTGGCAATAAATGAATTGACATGGTGCACACATTCTTTTTCTTGGGATTTCTTATCCTCAGGCTTTTCTATACTTTCTTCCAAACTTATGGCTTCATGAACTTCTACAATTTCCTCACTCATGTTGCATATTGAGCTTAATGTTTCCTTGATAGAACTCTGGGCGGTGTCAACTTGACAAGATTTGGCAAATTCTTCCACAGATGACACATGTTCCTCCTCTCTCCCACAAAACATACTGATATCTATGCATTCATCTTGAGAGATTCTACTACTATCTTCATGTATTTCATCTTCACTTGTAACTGCGTCTTTAATTGTCTGATCTTCAATAATTTGTTGCTCTTTACCAGACAACTTAACAAATTCTTTTTCTACTCGTCCTTCTACTGTTAAAACACTTTCCAAGTTCATTGGTTCCTTTAGAGAAAATATGCTGCTTTCTAATGTATCCCTAAGTGGATCAACTTTAATACCCATCATACTCAACAGTTCAGTTAGATGAGCACTGCCAAGTATATTACACAATCAAATAAGTTCAATGAAGAAGATACAGAAGAATCCAAATTATAATCATCAGCATGTTATGACAGAAGAAATAAAATAATATTTTCATAAGTTTGATCAACATACTTTCCCACTTTATCGCGATCAGAAGAGCAGGTATTTTCACTGTTATCAAATTCCTCAAACTGCATAGTAAAAGGCATTTAGAATGTACAGAATCAAGAAAATAACATAAGGGTTTGTTCTTTCTATTTTAAGTAAATTTAAAACTATCAAGAATATGAAAATGATTTCCATCAATAAGCCTATAACATATTATGGCTACAATTAAGGCGGAAATTAATTTAACTAGCTCATTTGGTCAATCATCAATGATTCAGATTGGCATAAAACATCTTGCATGGATGGTGATAATGCAGGTAGAACTAGAATAGTCAACCTATCAAAATTAGTGGAGTTGCTTAGATGATTCAATCTACAAACACGCCAACCCACCAAGTCAAGGTGGGTTGAGTGACTTAATCCACCAATATTTAAGAATGTTAGTTCCTTTTAGTATTAATTTAATTTACATTACTGTTTCAATTAATTATATTCATTAACACCATACATATATAAGAATTATTCTTTATATATAGTACAATATAACAAATTATTACCAATTCCATTCGATATAAAACATATTTTGGCAGGTCAACACCCTTCGCCATCCGAACCTTGCATATTATTCCAAACATTTATGATTATAGATAATCTACAATCATTGTACAATTTTATCACCATATTCCCCCATTTGACTCTGTTGGCAAAGATAAGCTCCAGTTATCTGGTACAAATTTATGCCCTGTTTTGTTTCTATAGATGTTCCAAACAAATTTTCATTAAATCTTGTCTGCCTTCATTTTCACTTTAATATTATTTGGAGAAAATTTATAACAAGAAAGATGAAAAAGAAAATAAAAACAAAAAAGAAAGACATTGAATACAATTAAAAACCAAGATAACTTTCTCATATGAATGTAAAAGACTAATTCACCTAAAAGTTTAAGCTTTAAGGTGAAAGCCCAAGCAAGACAGTATCTACGTTATACATTGATTGCACTGCAGTACATAATCAATTAAATCCCTAAAGTGGAACTCCATAAGGGAATTACTTATTAACCAGCATGTGATTGCCAATCAATGGAAGATAATTAGGTCTTTAAATTAGGCAGTCATATCTTTGTATTATGTTAATAGAATTCTATTTTTAAATGAATTTTAGATCTAGCAGTTATACACATCATCCTTATAGTGATATATAGGTTCTATGATAGACTTGAAGAAGGCAATTGATGTGTCAGATTGTCATTTTGAAGTTCTCAAGGTGAAAACGCTTTGCTGAGAGGAAACCATGTATTTGTTGATGTTTGAATTGTTATCATATCTGACAGTGGTGCATATAGCTCTGAAAATGCCAAGCAGGATGGCAGGATAGCAGGAAGCGGATGACCCCTATTTTAAATATTAGAATACGGATTAAATAATTTATACTACAAATTTAAATACCCAAGAAAAGGGAAAATTTAAATACCCAAGAAAAGGGAAATAATAGGAGACACTATCCAAATAATTTGGAGGATTTTGGCTAAGAACAAAAGGCCAATCAATGGAAAAACGCCATGGAAGAAGTTTTAACCATTCTAGAACTAGTCAACTACATAATCAAGGTCATGTCATCGGTCACTCATCCAGCCTTGAAGATGGGGATTAAAATGCGTTTAAAAAGAAAGAGTGGAAAGTGAAATTACCCAATTTTCATGGGCAAGATCCAATTGGGTAGATAGCCAGGACTGACAAGGTTTGTAATTAGCTATATTAATAAACATGACCTTTTTGAAATGCAAAAGACTAAACCAGAATTCAAATTGTCCGTGGGCTTGATTTGTATCAAAGGGACTAATGTAAAGTGGATTAGATCTGGAAGCCTTCAATTACGTAGACTGACCGAATTACTAGCATTAAACTAACACAGACCACAATGCCAAAAATGAAGAAAAAGCTTTTGGATAGTTAGAAATCACAAGAACAAACCTCTCAGCTCCTAGAACAGTAGGTACCAAGCCATTTCACTCACAATTCATCTTGCTATCAGCACTCTATGAGCCACACCCTTTTTATTATTCCCTCTGCTACAATCAGCACTCCACTGTGAACTACTACAACCTCTGCTACTGATTGCCAGGTTTCCTCCTTGCTGGAGTAAAGTTTCCGAATCCTTGGGTTTTGTTGACCCAACAATTGGTCCTCCAGCTGACCCTTGTTCCTGGGCTCTATCAACATTGGAGGTTTTCAAAGTGGAATTATTTCGTTTTCTAGTAATGGAACAGAAAATCCCTATGAACAATTACCAGCCTTGCAATCAAACAAATTGTGTATAGGAGTTTGAGCAGCAATTTATAATGTTCATTGGCCCAATTAACCCAGATTCCAGAAGAATTGACTTTAGGATTATTTATGAATGTGATTAGAACATAGAAGAAAAGTGAGGACTCGTGATCCAAAAATTGTGCCCACTGTCATTCATTTAGACAAACAGATAAAGAATAAATTCTATATTTATGATGTTAGGTGTAGAGAAAAAATGAAATCCTCAACTTGCTGTTTGGGGTGGTTTTGCACCAGAACACTGGGTCTGGGCTGTTATAACCAGTGAATTTTGAGTCCTAATCGAACTCGAGAACAACATTTTGTTTCTTTTGTAAGGGTTAAACCTTATAGACATACAGTGGGAGAAGTTATACTAGTGGTAATTCACAAAAATTCATTGTTCAAAACCTGCAGCACTAGGCATTTAACTTGTTAAGAGTATGTTAGAAAGAAAGAAGTTTATTGTTTTCAATGTGGCCAACCATTATTATGGCCACATCATGGGTATCATGAAAAAATTTAAGAATGCTTATTTTGGGAGATGAAGATAAAAAAAGTTGAACTGTTGGGACCAAATTCATAGCTGATCTGCAAGGAACGGTTACTTTATTTCAGTACTAAGTGCAAGGCTTCTTGTGTAACAAAAGGCATTAGGCTAAAATCAAAATTAGGCAGTTGATGCAATGGTGTGCAAGTTATAGTTTGACAACTTGCAGAAGGCAAGAAGGGGGTGAGGTTGTTGATTTTGGTGTTTTGAAAGAGATCCATTTTAGGGAAACCTGGTATTTGTTGACTTTTGTACTAAAAAGTTAACTAAATAGAATAAGATGTGTTTATCTAGAATTAAATGTGTTTATTTCTTGAATCCAACAGAAACAGACCTATATACTCATGAAAAACCATTTATTAGGCAATATATTACTGAAGAGCCAAAGAGAAACAAAAACAAAAATAATTGAGTGGATAAAATAGAATAAACATTATTCAGTTAAGGCTTACAGAATTGAGACACTACAATTTGACACCTATGAAGAACTACGGAATGCATACCTTCTCTTGAGTAAACAGCCCAAATCCCCCAGTTTTACACACAACCTCTGTTGCATTTCACAGAATATATTACTCAAAAATTAGGACAAGATTAAATTTACTATAAAAGTAAAATAGTGAAAGAATTCTAGTACCTCTGTCTTTAATAGTAATTTCTTCTGGAAGAGCAGTATGATCTCTGAAACAATAGAAGATAAGTAATGAAATGCTCAAAAACCAAAATAAGATTTCTAAAGCATGTAAATTTACAAGTTATAATCTGGTAAAACCTTACTTGCCAGTATATTCAAGTACATCCAACTCAAAAGCATCCAACTCAAATCTGTCTGGTATACTAACAGACATACGCAAGGTTTCCACATGGGCAAAGTCCTCTCTATAGTCCACAAATTTATTAATTTTAATGAGCATCTCATTGCAATCATCAAGTGCATATTCAACCTTTCTCGAGTATATTCTGACAATGCCAAGAAGAAGATAGCCTAGCACTCTATAGGATACAACATCCATTTCATCTTGCAAAATCTTGTCTGTAGAAGGTAAAGAAAATAATAAAAAAATAGCAAATCAATAGCATAAAGTTAATCTTGATTTCACAAAGTGGATTATAAACAGACAAAAAAAAACATTTTTTACAATTTTTGGGAGTAACAAGACCAAGCACCATCAACAATGATCCATATAAAAGTGTTCTTAGAAACCTCTAATATAATTAACCAGTTTATTAGTGCAAATAAAACTTTAGCACAAGCATTTTAATATTTAACCCAGTGAAGAAAAATTAAAATGCTAAATACTATAATTGCTGCATGTGTAGCTCCAAGAACACAAGGCACCAGGGTCCCTTGGCCCCAAGACCATTCCCCTTGGCAAGTATACAACTCCACACATAATCAACAGGATTAAAACATCCTTAATGACTACAGAATTAGGAGAAGTTAGGAGTAAATAAAATCAAGTTTATGCACTCCCTAAAGCTGGAGCATATATGTCAGGCACCAAGCTTATGACACAAACAGCCCAAGGCCCTCAAAGGAACTTAGTTAATATATCTGCTAATTGATCATTGATGTTAACAAAACTAGTAGTTTATGTCCTAAAAGAACCTTATCACAGACAAAATGTACTCAATATCTGTGTTTGTTCCTTCTATGAGACTAGGTTAGAAGCAATATTTAATGCAACTTGGTTGTAAACAAATCACTAACATTTCCTTGTTGTTACCCAATTTGAGCCGTTGAAGTGATGGCTATAACCACATAAGTTCAAAGGTTGCTTCAGCTACTGCATGATTGTCAACCTTTGAACTAGAGTTGGCAACTATTTTCATTTTCTTAGTTCTAACCTATGAAGGGCAAACATTAACAAAACGACCTATTACAACATGGACATTCCAACATGACAAATGACTAATGTCTAAATATAGGACATTGAGACAACACACAAACACATCTATATATATAAAAGAGAGAAAGACACAAATGAAATGAAATGAGTATCATGATAAAATATCTAAATGGAGGTGTTGTTAGGAATGAATTTAGGGAGTTTCTAAAATGGAAAAAACCTCTATAGGTTTATTATAGAAAGAAACATAGGGGAAAGGGTCAAATTGCAAACAAAATAACTGGGCAAGTTGTTACTTATTTCTGCTAAGTCTGTTGGAAGTTTTTTACATATAGGACTTGTTCCTCTTCTTCTGAGAAGTCATCTCTCTGATTTACTGAATTGTCGCCCTCCACAGAAGGACTTTTCGGGTTATGCTGCTGTAACAACAATTTCTTGATGTATTCCATGCTGGTCTTTATATCTGCCAACTGCACCCCCTATTTGCTGACCTCCTTCTCAAAAACTTTCTACCTGATTATCCATTGCGAAGTGGATCCAACAGATCGGATCAAACTTGTTAGGAATCTCTTGAACTAGAAGGAAAAAGATAATTGATTCCAAAAAAGAACAACACTCAGACACATCAAGAGAGAAAAAGAACTGCATAACTTCTATAGTGATTATTAACAAGACTCTTACAAGAACCAAGGTATATAAAGTATACCCCCAAAAACAAGCACTCTCCTTTTCACACTGGAAACCCATAAGACAAAAACACTCTCTAAAAAATGCTGAACAGGAAGAAGTCCTATATGTAAAAGACTTCCAACAGACTTAATGGAAATAACTAACAACTTGACCCAGTGAACTATTATTTACAATTTGACCCTTTGCCCTATTTTTCTTTCTATAATAAACCTGTATAGGTTTGTTCCAGTTTAGATGCTCCCTAAATTCATTCCTAACACGTGTTAACTCAAATTAATACTAGTATGTATTCAGAGGTGTCAACTCATGCATTTGAGCCAAAGGGAGGTATCGATTCAAGTGTTTGAGCTGACAAAAAATCACTTTTGTCCAACATGGTGACAATTCACATAAGAGAAGTGTTTATGCCTCATTCCCTTTACTTAGACAAAAACAAAACCTAGTAGGACCATAAAAAATATTGATCTGATAGTAATAACATCAAATGGAAAATCTGAGAGTTATTCATCTAAAATGGAAAATTCACGACAACATAAATCATGACAAAATACCTAACCTAAACTATTCTCCCAATGTAATAAGGAACTTCATGATGCAAATGAAAAAAGATCATAAAAAAGTATATTCTGAGGGCAGAAGCGCTAAAGCAGAATACAGAATTGGAGAAAATTACAAAATTAAATGAACAAAAATGCAGTTTCAAATACTTCCAGTTTAGGAATAATATTTATTATTGGTTAACGAATAAACACTTTGGTAATAATTGTCCCAAACCTGAAATATTTTTACCAAAAAATCTATTATTTGTAATTTTCCCTATAAAATTATTCCATTTTGACACTTTCATTATTAAGCCCTCCAACACCGCTATTTTTATTCATAGTCCATCAATTTATGCTAAGAGTCAGTTTGGTATGAGTTTGATGAACCCAGGATGATTTTTCGTATGTCTTATGATGAGTAGGAATATTATTAGCTGTAACATACCATCTTGTAACAACCAGAATATTCCACTGATGTGTAGGTCAGTTCAGTCAGTTGGATGAGGAGCAGCAGAGGTTTTATTCTGATTAATGAACTTTTCGTCTCCATTTTTAACTCCATAGGAAATATACCATAACATGATATATTCATTACCCCTTTTGATAAGTTGTTGACAATGTTTGCAGAAACAAGTATCAAATAGCACTTCTGCAACATCTATCCTTGCACATATATGATTGTAGTTTAGATCACTGTAAGTTGTCTTTCCGTTAGTATGTGACACCCTACTAGGCTACTGTTAACTTCTCTTCGCATATATCTGTACAATCACATAAACGGATTTTCTTTTCAACTTTCAGTCAATGTGACCGCAACCACACATTCATCATTGTCACTATTTGTTCTCCTTAAACTTGAATTCAATGCCAATAACTTCCACACAAAGAGAATTTAGGATCAGGATAATCGTTTCATATATATAATAGACATGTAAATTGCACACAACAATTAAAATTGCATATTAAAGAAAACTCTGTTTGAAACAAACCTAGCTAAAACTGCCCCTTTTCCGACCATTCCCAAACTACTCACAAGTACAGAACAACATAAACAAAAACAAAAATTTACAACCCCCCGCCCCCCATAACCACACATGGAACAAAAAACACAACAGCAACAACAAAAGAGAAACCAGAATTTCATGTCTACTAATGAAGAATGAAACAAACCAACCAAAATTTTGGATTTTTTTCGAAGTAAAACAAAAAACATTTGCCATTTCTTCGAAAGGCCACGTAAAGAATGAGATGAGAGAGAGAGAAGACCAACCAACAGCAGAAGAAATGTCAGTATCAAGGACCTGAGTTTTCCTAAGGTTCTTGAAGCAGAAAGCCGCAACCCGCACAGGATTACTTCCATAACGAAGAAGGAAGTTGGCCTTCAACATTAAATTCTCTTTGGTTCCACTCTGTCCTGCAAAGTGTGCGTGTATCTGTTTCATAGAATGAAAAGGAACTACGTGACGAGAATAAGGTTTTATCACGGTTTTGTGCAAAGTGCTAGTTGTTTGAAGAGTGTGTACCTTGGTTAGAAACGGTCGACTAGCATCATGCTCATTACGAAGCTCTTCACTCTTCACGCAAAAAAACCAACTAGTTAACGGGAAAACACTTACATCACCGCCGAATAAATCCATAAAAATACATAAAGTAAACAAAATAATTCAGTTTTAAGTTTGTTACAGGTTTAACTATTTTTAATTGAATTCTTATTAAAAATATTTGTTTTAGTAAATATTTAAATTTTTTTACTTTTGTTAATTATTATTTTTCAATAAAACAGTGTGAATATTATTTTTGTTTTTTGTTTTAATTTTTCATTCGTTTTCAACTTGTAAATTATTCCGTTAAAAAAAATATTTTAAATATTTTTTGATAAAAAAATAATTAAAAATACTCAAATCTATAAAATATTTAAAACTTAATCATTTAAATGAAATGAAAAAAAAAACTATATATTTTTTGTTACGAAAAAGGAAAGTATCCCACATTTTACCAGGCATTCATTCACTTTTTGAAAAATAAAATAAATTTAAATTTAAGTAAGAGCGTTTATTCCTGATATTTTAATTGAGATTTCTAGAAATGATGAAAATAATTAATTCTTTAGTGGGGTATCATTAATGTAATTGTTAAAAATTGAATTAGAAAATGTCAGTTATTAAATCATACATTGAACACCATAAAAAATTAATAATAGGTAGACATTCCATATATTTTATACACTCCTTAATAAGTTAATATAATTTTACTTCATTCATATTTA
>Ga0123341_1000765_pt1 | contig 21763 bp, 12 predicted proteins | sample Turbeapinknodule_FD_89959 | JGI IMG/M metagenome (GOLD analysis project Ga0123341, IMG submission 89959) | Root nodule microbial communities of legume samples collected from Mexico - Turtle bean Mexico pink nodule | ecosystem: Host-associated > Plants > Roots > Nodule | place: Mexico: Nepantla...
ATTTTGGTTTATACAAATTGATTTCTATTTCATGATTTTCTTGTAGTGATATATGAGAAAAAAAATCCATAGATCTATTGTATTAAATTATTTGATTGAAAGTGGCGTCATGATTTCTTGTACAAAAAATATTGTTCATGACTAAAAATAACATTAATCAATATCAACTAAAAAAATCATCAATATTTATATTTAGAATTATTAACGATTATTCAATATTTAAATAAAAAAATTTATTTGATGGTAACCTTGAAACAAGAAAATAAAAATTTTAAATTTAAATTGTCTTACTTGACTTGTGTAGAATAAACTTGCATACATTTTTACCTATTTAATTAACATATTTATTTATCAAAATGGAATTCATATTTAACAAATCAAGGCTTTTGGTAATACAGGAGAAAAAGAAAAAGTACTTTTGTGTCCATATATTGTTGAATATTCATATTCACATTGTAAGACAAAACCTACATATTTGTTCATTTCTAGTTAAAACTATAGTTTTACTTTAGCAATTTGCTTAATCTAAGTTTGCATAAAAAAAATATGTAATTTTTTAAAGTAAAATTTTAATTTTAATTAAAGAATAAGAAACATTTACATGTTATAGTGTCCTTTTTAGTGTTATAGTATAATACTAAAGTTAAAGGACAATTAGACCTAATGAATTAATTATTCTATTAGCCACGTGACATATTAGAAATAGTTTTCAATAATTGACTTCAATTCATCCATATATGTGGGAGGGAGACATATCCCTTTATAATAAACTTCATATACTCCAATTATTCTTTCTATAATTTAAAATATCTTCAACTAAAAGATAAAGCCTTATCTTCTAATTAATGCATTGAAATCTATTTATTGATTCAGCATCATTTGTAATACAGTTGGTGTGATTACTCTCTAATTCTATAAACAGAAAAATTAGAAAAATCAGTAAAAGAAAAGAAAAAATAATAGTAGCAGTAAAAACTCAGAAGCTGAAACATTAATGATTACCAAACTCAAAAGCTTATGAAAATGAAGAGGAACTGAAGACATTATTAAGAGATGTATAATAAAATGTTGTTAGGTGTGATTTTTAACACACTCCTCCAACTTTTGCATCAGACTATATATTATGGGTGGTCTGATAGGTTCAACAAACTCTCGCTAGTATAAGCTCTAAATGACTCTCGTACGTGGGACTATATTTTATGAGTGATTCGATAGGTCTAACAAACTCTCACTAGTATAGACTATAAATGGTTTTCGTGCGTAAGACTAGCTCTAAATGGCTTTTGTGCGTGAGACTGTATATTATGAGTGGTCCACCAGGCCCAACAAACTCTCGCTAGTGTAGGCTCTAAATGACTCTTATACTATATTGAGAAGTGAACTTTAAGACTATAACTCAACCTTATAAAACCGGCTTATAAAGTAAGGTTTGCATCCATTTATATAGTATGAAATGTCCTTATCTCTAATCGATACGAGATCTTCAACACACACCCCTCACACCGAGATTATTAACTCGTGCGTGAGTCTATATATTATGGATGGTCCAATAACAGTCCAATAGCCTGCGGGTGACATGAGGTTATCATTGAAAAATGTTGATGAATGAACAAAAGGCTGTGGATTGTAGTACTTTAGGATGCAAATGTAGGGCTTGGTGGTAAACATTTGTCCCCCGTTTCTAATACCTAGATGAAGCTGAACCTAACTTGAGTGAGCAATGTTTGATGAACAGAGTGAGAGTAGCTGGTACGTGGGACAAGGCTTAAACTCGGTCCAATTATCTCTGAAAACGTTACCAAGTTTGAGGAGTGTGTTTCAAAGCTGAGAGCCATAATGAGAGATCTTGACTTTTGCATTCAGTTTCTCTGTCATGGCACCGCCCATGTAAGGGCTTTTGGGAGATACATTACCTTAATCTTCTCTCCTTTTTATCTGCACAATTTGTCCTATTCTTATTCTATCAGATACCAAAGTTGCAGGTTTTGTAAAATTTGAAAGGGTATTGTTCAACAACATGTTCTGCCAGGCATTTTAGCAAACACATGGGGCCCTCTCCCCACATGTGCCATTCTCTACTTTCGAACAAATTCTTCACACACTCCATATTTTAGGCTGCAAAATGCATTCTTGTTTCTTCATCACGCGCCAAATTCCAATTGGGAAGTGTGTGGTCCATGACTTCCCATGGATTCTTCTTCCATCTCTCATTTAGGGTTTACCCTTTTCATCACTCCTAATAATTAACACTTTTCATCATTTCCAATTAACAAATATATATACATATATCAAATAACACTTTTGTCTCTTTTTTTAAGTTAAATATGATTTTTTTTTTATCATATAAAATGAAATTATTATTTTTTTAATTCAAACTTTAAACCTTTTGAGTATATGTAACAAGAAAACGATTGGAATAAATTTTTATCAGTGTTTTTTTACGTAACAAATCAAATTTTAGCTTGACATATAGTATAATATTATAATATTTATATCAGTTATGAATTAACGTGAAATATTTTAACATTTTAATCTAATTAAAAATCGATTTTGTCACTTAAAAAAACTAACAAAAATTTATTTTAATAATTTATTTTCTCTAAATACCCAAAAAAAAATCTAAATTAGGAACGAAAATTAATTTCGTATAAGAGTAAAAAAAGACATTTTTAATTTTTTTTTTTATTATTATACTTGTTCTCTTGTAGAATAAAAGAATAAAGACACCATCTCCTATGAAAAGCATAGTATTGTCCAAAAAGTAAATGACACGTTTAATCCAATTTCTGAGGGATTAAGCATTTAGTACTTAATTGTAGGTTATTTTCTAGAATTTAGGTATTTGCCAATTGCAATTTAGAATTCTTCAAATATGAAGTCAGAAGTCAGTTATTTGATTAGGGCATTTCAACATATTAGACCAAGAAACATTGTGTGCCATGGTCTGTTTATTTCCTTCAAAGTTTTTAACATCTGGGAATTTCAAGTTCAAATTTTGGACTTGAAATTGTCAAACATAGTACCATGTTTTAGCTGGTAAAGCAAGCCAGTTTTAGGTTAACCTCATATTTCTTCATACTCAATTTTCTAATAAAAAGTTTCACCAAAGAGAAATAATTATTTAGGATTTGTAAGATTATGTTAAACAAGTAAAAATTATAATTTTACAAGAATGGTGTATTTAACTTGTGACATGATTAGTATTAGGGTTTAGGTGAGATTCTTGGACTAGGATTACTCCTCAATTAATGTACATTTTTTGTTTTATATGATGTCTTAATCAGAATGTCTGATTTATTTGATTTATTCAAATTGCAGAATTCAGCAATGACTTTGACTTTGGAGGAACCACCCTGTTATTCTAATTCCAAATTCAAAATAGAGACAGTAGAATGCTTCACCCCTCAAATTATTCTGGTTGACTCTTGTTGTAGGGCTTCTCAATTTGGTTCCTTAAGTATTGGAGAAACCATTGAAAGTCCATAGATATAAGAGCAAAAATATTACACAGGAATATAAATGCTATATATTTTTTTTTATGTCGATTTTATAAAATTTAGTTAAACTTAAAAATATATTTTTTAATATTTTCATATTTTTTAAGCAAATATTTGATTTTCGGGATAATATCAGATGAAAAGCCTAACTTATATGGCATGCCATGATGATTCTGAGAGAAAGAGAAATAATATTTAGGTAAGAGGTATTGTTCTGGTACGCTCAATATAGTTTTACTTTGTTAAGGAGTCGATGTTAAAGGCAGTTTATATATTTCTTCCTTCTTCAATTTACCGAGATGTCTATTAAAGATAAAATCGTGACAAAACACCAACTTCTAAAACAGACAATATCTTCGATACAGTAATTAACCCTAAGATGTCTCAGACTTAACGTCAGACAAGTATAGAATGACAAGTATATAGAATGTTTAGTTTTCTAGGGAGCTTTTTAATAGTTTTATTGTTATCAGCTTTTAAAATACTTTATTAATTGAAATGTTAAATTATTTCCACTCTTCTAATATAATAAGTATTTTTCAATAAAACTTTTCTAATTTATTTTCATAGCATCAATTTTAAATATTAGTGTTAAAAAATAATATTGAATATACTAAAAAAAATTGACCAAATGTTTCAACTGATATAATTAAATTGACCAAATAAATTGAGCTTAAACTAATTCACTTTCGTTGAGACCAGTTACTGTATGGCCCATTTACCTATTGATGGGCCGTACTTCTTCGTACGGAGGCCCATTTACCCTTTTACTAGTATTATTCTTAAAAAAAAGTAAAATTTGTGGGAAAAAAAAGAGAGCTAAATTTGAGATATTTCTTTCAATATCTATCAAGATTCTTTTGGGTTATTTTTCAAAATATAATTTTTACATTGTGAAATAAATATTTCTAAAACATATTTCCAACTGTTATATGATTATTTTGTTGAATATTAATCCCAAGTGAGTCATGTTTTATATTTTCAAATTGCAAAATTCAAAAACATATTTCGAATTACAAATTTAAAAATACATTTTAGATTGTATAATATAGAATCTGAATATTTCATGGTTTCTAGATTACACAACTCACTGACAGATCTACAAATTGTGCTATCCAGAATCATGGATAATTTAGACTTTTCTCCCAACTATGGAGGTGCAGGAAGAAAGTACAGGGTCCTAAAAGAAATTGCCTTGTCTAGAGGTTTGACTGTTGGGCCAAGTTACTTTTATTGGGCCTCAGGTCCAGTCCAAACAATTAGTACTGTTTCACATTGTTAAAAAAAAACTTGAAGTTAAACGGCACTACACATACATTAATATAGGAAAAACAAAGATTTTATGCCGTTTCAGCCTTCTACTGAGATAAAGTGCAAAGTAAAATTTCAGCTTTATCAATAGTATAAAAAAGGCCCCAAAAAAAGTGCTTAATTGGAGTTTGGGACCACAGAAAAAAGTTCGAGCTCTGGTTTTTGCTGCAGTAGTTTTAAGTCTTCATTCAAAGTTGCTATCGTAGAATGAAGTCATAGTGACAATAATCATGACCTGTGAGCAAACATTAAGCATAAAAAGGTTATAAATCACCATTATTCATACAAACATACACTTTGTTCAATGTTGCAGACTTAGAACAGTTTAAAACTAGAGCATCAGGTTTTAGATATAACCTATGTAGCACAGACACTGATACGATACAACACGGAAATACGTATAATTTCTAAAATGTAGGACACAGAACACGAATCTATATATTATATAATTATAAATTATATAAATTGACAGTAAATATAAAATGTAGGACACGGAACACGAATCTATATATTATATAATTATAAATTATATAAATTGACAATAAATATTTACGTACACAAGTATGTTTCAGGTATTTTTTTGATCAAAAAGATGTTTTTCATGACTGGTTCAAAAGGATTTGTTCATTATTTTTATAATCATAATAAAAATTTATACAATAAATTGAGTTTTTAGAAAATTAATGTATTTCTCCTTGCGAGCCTTAAAATCTATACTTTTAACAGATTAACCTTCGAGCATCAGGTTCATTAAAACTGCACCTGTTGCCATGTGAACATGCATGTGTCCTAGTTAAACCAAAATAGGAAATCAGAGAGTGATTCATGAATCAATTTGAACTTACTAGGATCCACTTCTGTTGTCATGGCAGCACCTCTGAAGTTGCAAGAACCTCCACTGTGCTTGAACTTCTGATAGTAGCTGTTGAAGGCATAAGAAGCATGGTCTTTTAATGTGTTTGGAAAATAGCAAGGTTGGTTCACTTGAATTTTTCCACAATCTGCACCTCCTTTTCCACATGCCCAGTCCAAGGCTGCCTGCAATTCATTCTCAGTGGCCTGCTCATCAGCAACACACCATTGCTCAAACTCTGCATATGCTGCATGAATGCATTGCACTTTTTGAGATGAACACAATGCAACAATAAAGAGAAGGAATAAAAAGTTACAAGGAACATTTTAATGTTACCTGTTTTTGGAGGAATCATGTAAAGGAAAAGTAGAGGAAGCATCAACTTCAACATGAATGTTGCCATTTTGGAGAAAAGATAAGAGAGACTTTGGTGATTGATAGAGACTAAAGAGTGTATAGAATAAATACCAAAGACATAAGCAATGTGGCTGCTTATATAGTACACAGATAGCCAAAGAATAAGCAAGGAAGTTATGGTCTCTTTCTAACGGCTAAGAAGGAATTTTATGTTATTATTCCCTTGCAAGTGGATCATGCATGGTGGTCACATTGAAAGTGGCCTCTCCCTTCAGAATATGATTACCCTTTGACAGAAAGAACTGAGCTGTAACATGACAAAAGATTATGTTATTTCTTATGCCACTTCCAATTTTTGCGGTTATGTGATGCTTTGTCACGTGCTCAGCACTCACAGAAAGAAAAACGCACAGAAAAGACTTATATTCTTAACTTTCCCTGTGGTCAGAAGTTCTTCCAACTCAACAACCATTTACCTTTTTTCCCTCTCAATGACAAAATGATTGTTTATCTCACTTCCTTCTCTCTTCCTTACTTTCCACACACTCCTCAGCTTTAACCCCTTTTTTATCTTTTGCCCTTTTCAGTGGGAAAAAAGTCTTAGTTCGTTAGTGGTCCTCATGTTCTGCTGTCTCATCTGTCAAACCTGAGGCTTACTTGTAGCTCAATATTCAACTTTAATGAATTGGACATGTTTTAGCCTTGAGAATATTTGTGTGGAGAGAAACAGTTACAACTCAGTGACAAGTTGAAATTTCACAAGTCACGAAATATTGTTACATATGCCATTCTACCAGTGTCATGTAATGATAACTTTGCTTTACAAGTTACTTACAAAATTCAGAGGGTTCAAAGATCTTTCACCCTTTTCCATCTTGGCCACAAAAATTGAATCAATGATGTTGTCACTGTAACATTTTATCTTAATCTAATTGCTCTAGATAAATATTTACAAAGAATAATCAGAGATGGGAAGCAGGAACCAAAAACTGGTTATGTACACCAATGCAATTATGCCTTCTGTTGATCTCCTGTCCTGCAATAAGTGATAACATCTTGAACTCGAAATCAGCATCCTGGAAAAATATGAAAAAAGGAACAGAAATTATTAATGGGTGAATAGTCTTACAAGTAAACTCCTCACCATGGCTCATGATTATTGAACTTCACTGGAAATTTATAATTGTAGCACATGCATCATTACTAAGTGAATGAAAGGCACTTATAGTATAAAAATCCAGGGATGATGAACATGGTACTTACTATCACAAAACAAGACCACAGCTGAGATCCATGATGCAGAATTGATAGCTTTGATGCTGGCAAGCAGTCTTAATCAGGAACACATCATCTGGGGTATGTCCAACCATTACAATATCTGGCATAACTAGTCAAAATTAATCCACCCACTAGCTCTTTTAATGGAGAAACTGACACTTGACCTACATTGCTTGAATCATAGTACACATCACTTGACCTACGTTGCTTGAATTCATAGTACACATCACTTGACCTACGTTGCTTGAATTCATAGTACACATCATGCTGGAGATCGGTCAACACTTGTCAGCAGGGTATATGGACTACTAATCAGTCATTTTAACCTAGGCACTTCCACACTATGAATCTGGCAAGAAGAACCGTGCCATTGCCGTATAGAGCTGCTCTTCTTCAAATGGCTTCGTCACGTAGTCATCCATTCCGCAATTTCTGCACTCTTCACTTGAACTCTGAGTTGCATCTGCTGTCATTGCTAGTACGGGAATGTGCCAATAAGAGATGTTACCATACATCTCTGCAGATGCTTGCCCATACGCGATTTTCTCATTTACCTCGCTCTCCAGTCGGCGGATTTCCCTTGTTGCTTCAAAACTGTACCATTTCAAATAAAGAAAAATACTTTTAAATTAGATCTCAGTCATGGATCCAGGTGTGTGAGATCATGTCTAGAAAAGCATTCAGAGTCTGAGATTTCTAACATAAGTTAACTGGTCATATGTCACCCAGCATGCACATTGCAGGATTTATCAACTCCCTTAAATACAGTAACTGAGCCTCTGGCAAAACTGGGAAACTAATCCCAGAGGATAACCTAAAATGAGATAACATATTTTATATATTCTAATGAAATTAATTACAAGGCACGGAAATAATCTTAATATCTATTTATATAGACACAAAAACCCTAAACCCTAAATTCTAAACTATAATAGATTGAGTAGTAGACCCCCAGAAAAAATCAGTTGTGGTTAAAATATTATAGGTAGTAGGTTCTTTAGCAAAAGAAAATAAGCACAGGGGCCTGACTTTTGGCACAGGTTCTACTGATTATTATCTACTTACTAGACCAGTCATTGCTCCTTATTTCTATTCCTATAGGTGACAGCAGTGTCTTAATTTGCAATAAAAATTCAGAAAACTTAAAAAAAATAGGAATAAGAAGATAAATTACCCATTCATTTCTGGCATTTGGAGATCCATAAAACAAGCATCAAAATTATGTGGCAGTTTAAGCACCTCCAGAGCAGCCATGCCACTCTCCACAGAAGTAACTTTTGCCTCGTATTTCTGTAGAAAACCTTTTGCAACTCTTCTGTTCACTGCATTATCATCAACCACCAAAATTTGTTTGTTCATTAATAAACTTCCAAGTTTGGATACTTTCTTCCTATTTACTTCATTTTTTTCAGTGCCAAGGGATTCTTTGTAAGATTGAACCAAAGAACTAAGCCAAAGAGGCTTCGTTAGTATATCATCTATGATACCAACTGACTTCAGCTCAGCATGTTCATCGATGCTAGGGTGGGCGTCCAGGAGATAAATCTTTGGCAAAATTGGATCCCTTTTGATGCCATTCTGTCTAAGCTTCCTGATTTTGCATAAGATAAGACATTCTTTATCCCAAGCATCCTTGTCTATCAAAATCATGGCCAACTGGTTTGACGTACTGAAGAAAAAGCAAAAGTGGTAATTTAGTAAATCAAAACCTAATGTCCAGTACAAGTTTATGGACTAGATGTTTACTTCATGACCATTTACACCTTAAAGATGCTAGCTACTATTGAACTCAAGCAATTACCAATTTTGAGGAAATGTATATTATCTTAATGATAGAATTTATCAAACTGATTCAAAAGAACCAATAAATCCAATTTAATTAATACACAAACTGAGTTTTCCCCATAACACCAAGCACCTTAATCCTTTACAAGATCAAGCAGCATTCATATTTCACGTGAAAGCAAGCATTGAGGTTCATCAGGTCAGTCTGGGAAAAAAACTATTATTGTGAATGTCACCTATTTTTTTTTCATACTCAATTTCCCATAAAGCAGGTGATACTGATTTTTTATATTCTAAAATCCACTTTCCATTGTAAATGACTAGTACATGTGAAGTATTCTGAAGTCTAACAAACTACACTGCCAAAATGATAAATTACCTCATGTTGCAAGTATTAGATAGACAAGAGCATGCAGAATTCAGACTATTAGTTATATCCACAGACATTCCTAATCTCTGCAGATGATATCTTGTGACCTCAGCTCGGATCTTTCTATTATCTACCACTAATGCTCTCAATCCTTGGAACTCTGAACCAAAATTATTATTCTGCCACATTGCATCTAGAGACGTGCGTTCTCCTTTTCTGAAAGTTCCAGTAAAGGAAAAAGTACTTCCAATTCCAGGCTCACTTACAAATCCAATTTCACCTCCCATGAGGTCAACTAAGCATTTACTAATGCTCAACCCAATTCCAGTTCCACCATATGTTCGGGAGGGGGAACTATCAGCCTGCATAAAAGGTGTGAATATTCGGCTTTGTGCATCTGTAGGAATTCCTGTACCTGTGTCCTCAACTATTACTAATAATTGAATAATTTCAGGATCATCTGTGCTACTTAACTTCTCAAAATTTGCCCAACTTTTCCATTTGTTGCATACAGGAAACCCGCTTAATGTATCATATGTTCTGTTTGATACGTCCTGATTGATGTTGAAGCCTTCGCTCAGCACTGCATCCATAATATGAAGTGGGTTCTTCACTTCATTTGCCAGATGAACAGAGACAAACACATGTCCTTTATCATGATTGAACTGAAATGCACCAAGTAAACTTATTAAGACATAAATAAGCAATAAGATTCATTATCTTTTATTCAGCGATAAGATACATTAATTTAATATGAAGTTAGAGAAACATATAAATCCTTTAAATTGCTTATGTGTTATTACAATGTCTTATCATTGGCACGAATCACTTGCTGGTGAAAATTAAAAAAAAATGAAGACAAAAAGGTGATACTGTAAAGAAATAGTGAATAAAGCTCAATATCACCAGGATTATGGATGATTTTACTTATTAACTCTGTTTTGATGTCTCAAAATCAATCCGAAAAGGGCACGCACACTTTCAAAAGGATAAGATCAAAAGCTGAGGGATTAATTGATAAGGTGGGTTACAATGCCTAGTATGCTTCAAAGGGAGAAAATGCAGCAGCGCCTAAAATTATGAGATGTTTCCAGCATAACAATATATGTGAAGAATAATGAATCACAGAAAAAAAACAGCACGAAATACAGCAAACCTTGACTGAATTGCTGACAAGATTTGTAATTACTTGCCGGAATCGTTTAGGATCACCAATGACAACTTGAGGTACATGATTGGATGCATAAACAGCCAGCTGGAGTCACAAAAAAGTATAGAGAACAAAGTTCAAGTGAGACTTAATGTAAAATTGAGGTACAAAATTAAGGTAGCTGAAAGATAGAACTCACCTCTATTACTTTAGATTTTTCAGAGAAAGGAGATAAAACTTCATCCAGAATAGCACGTGGGTCAAAAGCTACAGCTTCAAGCTCAAGCTTTCCAGCCTCAATCTTAGCCTGATCAAGAACCTCGTTTATGACTGATATGAGATCTTTACCACTATCATGTGCAGTTTGGGCATAATCCATCTGTCTTTTATCGAGCTCAGTGTCCATCAACATTTGCAGCATACCTGAAAAATGATTTTAAATGGCTGATAATTGTCACCACTTATTGACAGGTTGGGATTATCAATTAAAAGATCAATACTTTCAATTACCTAAAACACCATTCATTGGAGTCCTGATCTCATGTGAAACTGTAGCAAGAAACTACAAAAAGGGAAAGCGATTCTCAGAGGTGAAGTCCAAAATATTAATTTTAATTAAGTAAAAGAATATAAACTATTAGAAATAATTCTGATGTTGAATGATGATAATCATGATGCAATAAGCATCATAATTGTGTGAGAATTCCAAATTCTTGACACCAGGCTAACAATTATTCTGCGTAACAGAAAGTATAAACCACATAAATATACCATACCTGGGATTTTGCCACATCTGCAGCCTCAGCACGACTTTTTAGCTTACTCATTTCACTATAGCCATGCTCAACTTTTATTATTCTATTTATTGCTGCATAAAAAATATGACCCACAAGCAAAGTAATAACAAACACCCCCCCTGATGCATTGATTGCTGTCCAAGGTAATGGAGGCCTCTGCTTGAACCTGCAAAAGAAAAGGAAACGGAAATGCATTGATGATATGTCAATTATTGGACATCACACAATTATGATAGTGTGAAAGCAAACCTGCAGTGCATTTCATGTTTTCGTAGCGGATCCCCAAAATCTAGGCTGCTTATGCGTAGTAGGCCAGTGTCAGTAACATCAGTACCATACATTGTGATAGGTGCAGATGCATCAGTTGTGTCGTAAACATTTACAACAATGGTTTGCTTGCTGGCGAGTTGATGGAGAAGCTTGTCCACCAATGATGGAACATCATAAGATGCACCCAGATACCTGCATATAAATAGGTACCAATATACACATTAACACTGTTGTCATTCTCTTCTTAGGGGGAGGTATATCAGAGCACATATGAAATGCATATTTTAACGAATAGACAGTTAGCTGTAGCCTTTAAGATTACCCCACAGTCGCTTCAATACGTTGCTCTGGTGTAGCATCTAAAGGAAGATTAGTGTTATAGACAGCAAATGTAAGTACAACACCCAGGTGATTGGACTTTAGTAGTTTAAAAGGGGATGTGAGAACCCCCTTTCCAGATGCCCTTGCTCGCAAAATATTCTCACGGTCCTCCTGGGTAACAATGCAACATAATATTTTCTTTTAGACAGCCAGATAAATTTAACAAATAATTCTATAGATAATAACTCCTAGTCGTATTTCTTCTTAGTCTATCACTGAGATGAGAGTGAATAAACTGATTAAGCATGAAAAACAGGAGATGACAGTGCTCACAGAGTCATCTTATTGATGTTCAAAAGTTTGTATGAAGTTGATTCTGTTTATGGCACATTTAACTTTGACTGTTCAAAGTAAATTTTTTGTAAGATACAGTGTTAAGTGATCTCCAGTTCTAATATTCCATTCCATGTATACAAAACTTTAAGCATCTAATGCTACTACCCTCCATGAAGAAATTACAAGGACAAAAGTCTTTCTAACTGATGACTTTACACTATAGTTTTCTCATGCTTGAGCAGAATACACAGTGAAGAACATCGACGGGAATGTAAAATTTGTAGATTTTAAGCCATTGCCTCACAATTTGCTAAATAAAAGTAAATCATGTTAGGATGACAGCAAGCTAAGCGAACACACCTTCCCTGACATCATGTCAATAGATACAATATGGGAAACAGTTTCTTGAGCAAATATCACTGGTGCATATTCATCTTGAATGGGTGCTGGATCCAAATTTCCGGGAATGCAATCTTGGACTAATGCCTCATTCTCTGTTTCCATTTTCTTAATTGTCCACCCATGCTGTTTCTCAAAATGCATCCTATCTGAATGAAGAACTTTCAAAGCATAAGCAACACCACTAGTAAGTGGTCTTTCAAATGCTGTACTCTCGGTATATTCTCCAAAAATTTTCTGCAGTAAAACAGAAGCTCCAGTGTTATTTTTCCTTAGTTTTTTTTCTTTTCTTTTATTGTTTTCAATTAGGAAAGATAGCATTACAACAAGAACAACATAGGAAGGATCATAAATATAACATGATTTGAAAATGGAAACCAACACCATGCAATATTCACACATATCCAAACGTTACAAGACTTGGACAATTCTCTCCCCCTCCCTCAAGCTAGCTTTTGGGGTTGAGTAGACTTGGCTAATAAAAATATATAGCAATGACAATGAAAAATGCTGTCTTTCTCTTAGTATAGCTAGTAAAAGTACCAAATGAATTTGTTTGATACCCTTCTTGACATTCTCCTTTGTGATTTAGTTTTAGCAACAACATTACCATAACACAATGAAAGAAGTGGAGAAGCCTCAAAAATTTATTTTAGGCTAGTTGTGGAGAAAAAATAATCATAAAGCAACAGCTTAACTTCATTGTCTATACTTCTCAATAGCTTAATTTGGCAGACAAATTACAGATCAATAACTCAACCTGAACTCCAATCTTTTTTAATATTATCATATTTTTTCAGCATTCCCTCTTTTTCCCCTTACTCTTGCTCATTTTATTTTATTTTATTATATATTTATGCAGTTGTTATTACATGAAAGTGAGGAACTGTGCCTTTCCCCTAGTTTTACAGATGAGATTTAGAATCATATTTTGCTCTCCTTAGCGGAAAAAAAACAAAAAAACTTATACTTTATTCTTTAATATCATGAAGCCACACAAATATGACAGTTACATTCACATAAGATACACTAAGCAAAAGCATATATACGACATGCAAAATACTAGTCATTGACCATGCCATGAGTAAGTCTGCATAAGATGATGGAGCAGGAAAATGAGTACAATACCTGGTCGATTGCAGAAGGATGTTTATCATGGTGAAATGTAGATACAAGGATAGCCAGAGCATGAACATGGTTCATGCTCACATTAAACTGATCTTGCAGCATACGGGCTCTCTCATCACACATATTGGTTAGCATTTCTTCTCTTCTCTGCATGATGTCCATATTTAGGTGCCAAAATAACCAAAAGGACCCAAATATTCCAAGTGACACAAATATAACTAGTAACTTTTTCCTCCACCTCCCAGCACCCCTTGAAGGACCCTGTGCAAAATGCTTCAGCCGCTTTTGTTGTGCAGCTGGATGCCCCTGAACTAGCTTCTGCTTTTGACTCCTCCATAGTAAACAGAAGTAGGACATTACAATTCCATTAAGGACCCACCAGAATCCTTTAGTTAAATCAGATGAACTCACATGACCCCAAATTGCAGATACCCTCAGTTCCAACGGTTGCACAATGTTCTGCAAATCCAAAATGAATTAGCAAATTAATTATTTAATGAAAGTACATGTTTCAAATAAGCATGCAAGGAGTGCACGTTTTAATGGTCATAACACGAACTTATAAGCAGAGTCTGTGGTATAAATCACAACATGGGAAAGGCAATATTTGCAGCAACTAACCCAAAATCCACTAGTTTTCCATCAATATGACTATATAATAATGTTAGGTTGTAGGTTGAATGATTTAAAATGCTAGACTATCACTGGTAATGTCATATCTTTTACACACCAAGACAAGATTTATTAATGGCATAGCCAAACTAAAAAGAATGTTATGATACTGAAGGCAATTTAAGGGATTCTATTGATGACATTCAATTCAAGTGCATTCAAAATGGCACCACTGTAGAATCAGATGATGCATTATTAGTAGTTGCATTTCTCCCCTAGCTTCCACAAACTCACCATTCTCACAGAAAAGGAAAGCTAGGAATCCTAAAGTTCGTCACTATGCCCTTTTATCTCCATTCAATCAACTACCACCATATTATGCCCCCCTAGGATAGGTTGAGCAGTGAGGAAAGGGAATTGTAAGCTAGACTATAATTCTTAGATACTAACAAATTTTTAGGAGAACCAACAATTTAAATTATTGGACTATTGAGCAAAACAAATACAAGTTTTATCTTTAATAAAGATTCTACCTTTCCACGGAGGAAATAACTAACCAAATCAGTCGAAAGTGCAGTGCCCGAGGCCAATGATACATAATTTTTGAATGAGACTGATAATTCAAGTCTTGCCTGGACATAATCATTGAGAATTGGACATTGTTCGATAGGTTCTACAGTGTCTGCTACACATATACGCTCCTTTTTTGACTCCTCATTCTCTGGACACATTAACTGTGGAGTGCTGACCATGCCACTCCTTAACAGCATCCGAAGTCTTCTTTCATCAATACAGTTGAACAAAATCTGCAATATAGACAGGTAAGATGGAGGATAAAGACGATCACTTTGTTTACTGTTCATATTCATATCAGCAACAACTACTGTTTGTTTTAAAAATCTAGGAAGAGGGCACCCGTCACTTTTAGAAATCAACCGATTCTACAACATAAAGTGATGCTAGAAAAACCTTGGGGAGAAAAGAATCAGAAGAGGATAGTTGATACCCTTTCATTAAGAGAATCTCTTGGTTTCCATTGTTTTACACCTTCCACTCAACTCAAATATACAACCCAACAAGATGGTGTTTGTTTAACGAAAATAACGCTCAACAGAAAGAGCAGTTAGTAATAGAAGAAGCCAAATAGTTAAAGTTTCTGAGCAAAAGTAAATAATTATTCTCCACGACCACAATATATGAAGCTAGAAATTGCAAGAAAGGAGAAGAGTGTGATTCACCTGATCTGATCCAGGGAACAAGGAGGCCAAAGCATAAATCTGTTCCCTACTAACATTGTAACGGTGTAGCAAGATTCTTGCTCTTTTTTCACAAATTGCTTCATTCTCCTTGTTCACCAAATAGCTACTATTGAAGCTCAAGATAAACCAAATACTCCCTATGGCAACAAAGCCAAAGAACCAAAGGAGCAAGGGTTTTCGCCTACATGTCCTGGGAGAATTAGACCCATGCAGAGGCTCATTCACCTTCCAACACTTCATATTCGATGGTAATCTACCATTCGAAGCTGGAGGCTTTCGATTCACAGACATACTTGCCAAATTCACCAAAGTAATAGTCTTGAGGATTCAAGGCAAGCCCCAGATTGAACAGAAGATTCAAAAAACTGAAGCACCAGGCACCCCACCATGAATCTTCAACTGCAAAGCTGAATTGAAGCAAACCCCAAAATTTCTCTCACCAATCCACCCCTCAGGGCGCATAAAGTTTGGTACTTTAAGCTATTTCCACCAGGCAAAAGAGAAAAGTTGCTCAAAACCCAGTTGGTATATCTCAGGAAAGGAGCTCCACTATGCTTGAACTGGAGTGGTCCAACCAAAAAGTTTGTTTTTTTGTGGATATCCGTGAAGATTGAAGCTGAAGAGATAACAATAAGAAGAGGTGGAAGAGGAGCATGGGGTAATTATCACACCAAATCAAACCCACTGAGAGGAATTGTGAATGAGATGGGAAAATTTGTTCTTTTTCTATAACAGGTTGTTTCTGCCTCACTGACCTCTGAACACCCAAAAGAAACATCAAGAGTGGAACAACATCACACAGTGACCATCATCTTCTTGCAATTTTTGCTGATATAACCCATTTTGTTTTACAGAAACAAAACGCTCAGTGTCCCTCTCTCTCTCTCTCTGTCAATCTCTCTCTCTCTCTCTCCAGTTTGGTGTGCAGCATTAGCTAATTGAGGATGGATCATGATTATCTCATCATCTGGTGGGGAAGGTTTAACCAAAAGCAAACAAAAACCATGATTAAAAATCAATTTTTTAAAGGAGAAAAAAAAACACCAACATTTTTTTTAATACCAATTATTACTGTTTATTCTTTTATCACCAGCATAATTGAATTTCAGGGGTTTTAATTTAACCAACAATTTTCTTTTAGTTTTCAACTTGTATTTGGTGTTTTGCTTTTGCAAGAGTTGAAAAAGACCACACCCTTCAGTGTTTAAAGAGGGAGTACTCCAACTGTGCACTGCAGAATACGGATTTAAGTGCCAGAAAAGATAAAGAGAGTCAGAAAAAAAAGATGTGAGAAGAAATGGTTCTGGTGAAACGGTGTGAGAGAAAGAGAGAGAGGGAATAAGAATTTGAAAGATAGAGAGAAAAAAAAAATGATCTTTTTTCAAAAGGGTACAAATGACAATGCACCAAGCTCATTGTCCCCTTCCCAGTTCCATCAGAAGTTGAAATTAACACTGTAATATTATGTTGAGATTGTACTGGAAGAAGAATGTGCAATTATTCAGAGGGGTGAAGGCTAATGTGCGCATGGTGCCAAAAGATTCTGGAATCAATGGTTTTTGAGAAAATTATATATCTGCTATATACCTCACCCACCCATGTTTAATAATCAAAGAAAGTCAGAATCAAGCCACCAACAATGCTACTAAAAAAACTCCCATTTACATTAAAAACTACCATAATTGCTTTGACCATCATTGCATGCCAATTATTATATTAACTCATTCTTTTTTATCATCTTAATTAGGTGTCATCAATGCCACAAAAACCCTTAATCTATAGTTTAGATCTCTGAATTTCTTGCCTTCGGAGTTAACTCATTGTGGGATATGGAACTAGGCTTATGCTATTAATTAATCATCATTTATGATTAGTAAGTTATGTTTTTCTTTAGTTTTTCAAGTGGAACCCACTTTTCTCAGTTTAGCTATGGCTGTGATATTTGTCATTTCTGCCCAAAATAGTAACTACCAACACTGTTTCACACACAGACACATTTTTGTTGTTAATGCCCTGCCACAACACTTCAAGAAGTGCTTAAACAATAGGTTAATTATTAATATGTTAGGAACAGAAGTGGATTTAAGCCTAACTCAATCTCGTAAAATTAACTTATAAGGTTATGTTTGCATCCACTTTTATATATGTGAAATCTCTAACACACCTTCTTCACGTCAAGAATGAGAGTTTGTACGAGGAATAATATATTATAGATAGTCCGATAACGGTCTGATAGCGAGTGGTCTGATAAGCTCAACAAACATTCGTTAAGATAGATTCGAGATAGTCTTGATACTATATTAAAAAATGAACTTCAGTTTAACTCAACCTCATAAAACTGATTTATAAGGTAAGGTTTATATCTAGTTATATATTGTATGTTGTTTATAAGGTAAGGTTTATATCTAGTTATATATTGTATGTGGAATTTTCAACCGAGTAACACAATACCAAATAGAAAAGTTTAGATTTTTTTTTAATTTAATTATAAAAGATGCTATGTTGTTTTTCTCTTTCTTGTTACTTCCAATTTTTTAATTTTATTTATATGTTGAAATAGAAAGAAAAAAAAAAGAAGACATTTTCTGAGAAACAAAGAGCTCCTTAAATACTAGTGTTTTCACAGATATAAATGTTCTGGTATGATAAATGATAGGAAACAAAAATCCTTATTATAAATGCAGGTGAATTTGATTTGGTGATATAACAAAATATATTGGAATATGATGATGCAAGCTGAAGTAGCTGTGTTTCCCATTGGCACCATTACTTTGTTTTTTTATGGAGAGTGTTCATAATTGGCGATTTGGTTTGGCACCATTGCTTTTCTTTTGGGTCTCTTCATTGTTGGCAATTTGGCACCATTAACTTGAAGTACGTTTATCAAGTAAAATCATAAAATATCTATTCACATTAATAAAATATCATATTTTTCAACTCTGTCGTTATTATCATTCTTATTATTATATAAATAAACAAACTTTGGCTGAAATATAAGTTGAGATATTGCTTGAGATAAGTAGTGCTTCTATGTTTTACTAGAAAAAAAAAATTAAAAACTAATCTTTAGGACCCTTGATTTATAGTTTGATTCCCTTAATTTAAAGAGTATTATATGATAGTTGTAAGCTCGTGCCTGACATAACATATTATGGATAATCCGATAACGGTCTAATAGGGGGTGGCACGATAGGCTCAACAAACACTCGCTAGGATAAGATCTAAATGACTCTGATATCATATTAAGAAATAGACTTTAAGTCTAACTCAACCCATAAAACCGACTCATGAAGTTGGGATAATATATTATGGGTAGTTCGACAACGGTCCAATAGCGGGTGGCACGATAGGCTCAACAAACACTCGCTAGGATAAGATCTAAATGACTCTGATACCATATTAAGAAATAGACTTTAAGTCTAAGTCAACCCATAAAACCGACTCATGAAGTTGAGGTTTGCACCCACTTATATATAATAAAATATCTTCATCTCTAATCTCTAGTAGTGGGATTCCAACATAGTTGTAAATATACAATTTTTTTAATTTAATATTGATGAAGATATGATTTCAAAATTTGGAGAATATTAATTTTATCAACAACTATGTCCGATTATTTTGAAATTATATTATGTAAAATTGTGTAATATCATAATTATAAATTACTTCCTTTTTATTGTGCAGCTGCTGTGAAAGTAACATTTTCTTAATTCTTAATTTAAAATAATTAATATGGAGTAAGATGTGATTTCAATTAATTTGAGTTAAAACTTTTAGATAAAAATGTGGTGTGGGAGAAAAAAAAAGTAGTTTAGTGAAGAGTTAAGAGTGAAAAAGAAAGTGATTGGTTAGAAAAGAACTAATGGAATGATGAAAGGAAGAGTTAGATGGTTTAAACTTGTAGGGCCATGCTTCATTGTAATCCACTTGGGCATAATGGCATTGGAAGCTTTCTTACTTTCCCTTTCCAACTTTTCTTTTCACTTCTTGCAATGGAAACTTGTTTATTTTATTTTATTTTATATTTTTATTTAATATTTTGATTGATTTATTAATGTTTTTGGAGGTAAGTACTATGTTCATGTGGGAAGTGCATTAGTGTATGGGGCACATCAAGTAACTATGTGTAGGTTCAATAATTACAAAATCCAGTTGGGCATAGACCCACCACAATGCCTATTATTCTCCCTAGGAAGATTTCTCTTCAACAATATGCATTCTATTCCTAATTATTCCACCAAACCATTTCTTCATAACTTTTTCTTTTAACCTTTAACCTAATTACACCATATATCAAACTTAATTAAGACAACAAATTCTTTAACCCCACTTATAATCATATTTTGAGTTAAAAAATAAAATATTAATTTATTAAAGTGTGAATGATATATTATAAAGTGGACTTTAAATGACCCCATAAAACCGGCTTATGGAGATGAGGTTGGCACCCACTTATATACAATTCTAATCTTTAATCGATGTAGGATCTCCAACACACCCCTCGTGTCGAGCACTCGTGCGTGAGATAATATATTAAGGGTGGTCCGATAACGACCCAATAGCGGGTGGGTTGATAAGCCCAACAAACATTCACTAAGATAGACTTTTTAAAATGATTCTGATACAATATTAAGAAGTGGATTTTAAGCCTAACTCAACCTCATAAAATCGGCTCATGGGGGGTGAGGTTTGCACCTGCTTATATACAATGAAATACTATAATCTCTACTCGATGTGACATCTCCAAAATGGTATGTTTTCATTTGACAATGTCAGTATATTAGTACTCCTCAATTAATTTATAATTTTTCCATTTATTCCTTTCATTTCTCTTTCTTCCTACAACATGTTCTTCATGCTTCTTTTCTTTAAATTACTATGAAATTTATTTGCATTTTTATGGTTTTGAATGTAAGAGGGGATAACTATGAAGGGATGAGAGTAGGATTGTGATGTTCTATTTTTGCCTATTTTTGTGTATGCTTCCTAGAAAATGAGATGGGATGGGTTGGTTTCAAAAAAATTGACAACTTACTTTCCCTTATTTGTCTTGCACATGATTACAGTTTGGTAGATATTGACACTTTTTTTAAAATAAAAATTGTTTTATATAATTAAATTATTTATTATATTTTTATTAATTGTATTCTTGGATATTATGAAATTGTGAAAAGATATGTACTGATAAAAGTAGGAAACTTAACCGTCTATACGTCATATGCAACCTCGTGTAAATAGAATAAAAGAAATTAATAATAAAATATAAAATAAATAATTACATATTCAATACTTAAATTCTTTTACATATTTTAATTGAGTTCTTATTTTTAATTTTATTTATTTAATTGGGTGGCTTAATTGTTACTACTATAAAATTGTTGAATACTAATTGAAATCACTAATAGAAAAAATGTGATTAAGACCATTCATCCAATTGGTGAATCGATCACCAAAATCATTCACAAAATATACATATTATCTATTAGATTTATATTTGCTTGAAAAAAATCAAAATTAAAAATAATAAAGAATAAGTGACCTTAAGAAACATTCATTGAAAAATATCAAATTTTTTAGTAATAAAAAAGTATTGGATTTTATCTATTGATTACTCAACTTAACTTAATTAAGCCTTTACTAATTATTGAATTCATGTTTAATATATTTTTCCATAATTGACACTTTTTAAAACGTTGATTAATAAATAATATGAAGTTTGCAATTGAAATAAAAGAGAGTTTAGACTATTTAATAATCACACACTTTATGTTTGAATCTACAAGAATATTCCCTCTATCGCAAGAATAAATTATATTTTTGGAAAAAAGTAAAATATAATAATAATAAATATTATACATGTTTGAAACATTATGGTAATTATTAGTTGTAATGTTTTCCTGTGTGGTTTAATTTTGTAAATTCAAAATACATCTAAATCAAACATAAAAAAACTATAAAAGAAATTCAAACTAAATCAAATCAATTTTTACGTTTTATTTTTAATTGATTTTGTAGTTTTATTTATATTTTATTATTAATA
>Ga0123341_1000771_pt1 | contig 21706 bp, 18 predicted proteins | sample Turbeapinknodule_FD_89959 | JGI IMG/M metagenome (GOLD analysis project Ga0123341, IMG submission 89959) | Root nodule microbial communities of legume samples collected from Mexico - Turtle bean Mexico pink nodule | ecosystem: Host-associated > Plants > Roots > Nodule | place: Mexico: Nepantla...
CTAAGTGACAAACAACCGATTATTTCGAGGTTTCAACCGATTGTTTTTCTCTTTGCTTAGAAAAACACTTTTCTCTTTTAAAACAGATTGAGCAAGCTTCTACAAGGGACTAGGAATGATCATTACAAGAATTCTAAACAACCTAGACTAAGCTCAAACCAAAAGCAGCACAACTTCAACCTTCACCATAGATTTGAAAAATCAAAACTACCATGTTCTACAATATGAACTTTTCTACCTTCACAAGAACATCTTCAACCACACCATAAGGATATTTGATGGATCTGTTTGCCAACCGTAGATACATCTTGGTGGATTGAACCTGCAAATCACCTATCTCCCTTAGTATTGCCAAAGGCATTAAATTGATGCTTGCCCCTAAATTCAGTAAGGCCTTGTTTATACATAAAACACCTATAGTCAGGGGAAGCCCTTTTGAATAATGGCATTATATTTATTCTCCAGCTCTATATTTCTCTCTTCAATATAGCTCCTATTCTTTCGAAATCTCTGAAGTGTTGAATCTTGCTTGAAATTTCCTGCAAAATAATTTTTAGGGAGCAAATTGTCAAAACAATTCCTTCTCTTTTTTTTAAGGAGCCTGGGGATATAATAAATCTTTTTCATGAACTCCTCTCTCTTTTTTTTTAATTTTTTCTTCCTCTCTTTTTTTTTTTTTTTTCTCTCTTTCTCATCTCTTTCCCTCTCAGTCTCATCTTTTTCTTTCTCAGCCCCTACAATTTTACCATCCCTCTCTCCTGTTATTTTACCACACTCGGCGACAATTTCATTGGAATGCTCTCTTGGGTTGGTTTGGGCATTGGCTGAAAACTTGCCACTTTGTCTCTCTGCTAATTGTTTGGCACTCTGTCCCATATGAATTTCTATATTTATGACTATTGCCATATTATTCTCTTGACTGGCCATAGTGGCTTTGATGAGTTTCTCCATGGTATCTTCAACTTTATTCAGTCTTTCAGTATCTGAAGGATATAGAGGTTGTTGTTGTTGTTGGAAAGGACCTTAATTATTGAAGAAACCACCTTGCCTTCCCTGATTACCCATGTACTTTACCTCAGTTTTAAGGGAATTGTTCTGATAAGAATAGTGACCAATAGGATTATCACTTCCACAAAAATCACACCCAATTGGTTGACTCCGGCTTTGAGATGAAGAAGAACATGTAATTGTTGAGGCAATTTAGCCATTTGTGCAGTTAGTTGCTCAATCTGCTGCGTCAAACTTTTATTTTGAGCCAATAGTGCATCTTTTAACAACCCTTTCTTCTGAACACCTTGTCTATCATGTTGGGCTTGATAATTAGTTGATCTTTGTGTCAAATTTGAGTCCATTCATGAATATGCTCAGTTGAGCAATATCTTCCAACCCATGATTTAGGCATTTTTTAAGCATCATTTTGAATCTTTCCCACGTCTCACAAAAAGATTCACCTGCTCCTTGTGTGAACATAGAGATTTCAGACCTTGCTTTGATGTAACAAGAGATTGGAAAAAATCTTTGCAGAAATTTTTCCTCTACATCATTCAAACTAGTAAAGCTCTGTATTTTATATGATTTGAGCCATAACTTAGCATTTCCTGCCAATGAAAAAGGAAACAAACGCATATAAACATTTTCAATATCACCAGATTGAAAGCCCATTGTTCCCAAACATTCATAAAATATAGACAAATATGAATATGGATCTTCATGATCCATTGCTAAAAATTGATAGGTACTGATGAGAGTGAGAAAAGCGGGTTTTATTTTCAAGGCCTTGGCTGTAGCAGGTATTGCAATCCCAAAAATATGTCTTGGCCCTTGATACATGACATAATCTCCAAGTGTCCTCCTAGGAGGTGGTGCTTGCTCTTCTGCCATGTTACTTTCCTCCTGAAAAAAATTAGTGGAAAAAAAAAAGAAGTGGTTGAGGATCTCTCTCTAGTATCTCTATATCTTTCTTTTGTCTTTCTTTTGTTGTTTCTTTTGGCTACCCTTTCAATCTTGTTTCAAATAATAACTTTGGGAATTTGACCTCTCAATACCATACAAGACAACTAAATCAAGGCTTAGCACAAGGATTTACTAGAGTAAGAGTATTTAAAAAAAAAAATTAAATTTTTTTTGAAGATAAAATAAAAAAAAATAAAACAAATATGCAATTAAAATAAAATACAGAACAAGATAAAAAAAAATAAAAAAATATAAACAAACTAAAGAAATATAAAAAAGAATTAAGAACTATTAACAAAAAATAAAAACAGTTAGAATATTCACAATATTTAGGAATTCATACTAACAAATCTAACTGTTTCCAGCAACGGTGCCAAAAACTTGATAACTTTCTATGGCAAGTGCACCGTGTTATCAGAAGTAATAATGTGTCCCAAGGAAGGATATCGATCCCACAAGAAACAGTTGAATAATGAAGTAAAATGATCGCAAAATAAAAAATAGAACAACAAAAATTGTGTTGAAAGTGGTTGTGTTGGCAATGATTAATCAGAAAACAAAACAAAAAATTGGTTGCTTCAAGTTGGAAAAATAGGGATTAGGTTTCATCCTTCTCACTCTTGTGTATTTTGATTAGCATGGTAACATTATGTTCTTTGATTAATATTGATGCCTGTATAAAATTCATTTATATTGATTCCTTGCATATAAAATTATTAAGATACTTCCTAAATATCGATTTCTCGCATATTTATAAAAACAAATTAGAGTCAAGCTCAGACGTTAATAGCAATTAACATTTCAAGTCTATTCCTAGCACTCAAATATTTTAAGTATTATTTTTTAGGTCAGAACCATAAAAATACTTTCCAGACAGATTTAAGATTTTATGATCAAGAATTAGAAACAAAACAACAATACCAATAGTCAATCAAGAACAAAATATTATATCATATTTAAATATTATCTCAATACATAAGAGTTCGAACAGATTACTCTCATTCCCAAAGGGTAGAATTAGCCACTCATGATGACTATTACACGCAAGGATGACATGAAAATAAGATTCTGAATGTTTCTTCTTGGAGGCTGCCTCCTATAATGTTTCCTACTCCTCTTATTCTCCCAATTGAATTACAAGTCACTCAATGGTGTTTTTCCTCTCAATCTGGCACACTAGGGTTGAGCCTCAAGCCCCCTATTTAACCTAATTTGCTAGGGTTAGGTGACTTCTTGTGTCGCACTAATGGGCTTGTTAAAACATAAAATGGTTCAATGTTTCTGGCGCTTTCTCGCTCAAGCAAGATATAGCTCGCTCAAGTGAGAAAGGCGTCGATTTTTAATGTTGTCACTAGAGCATTCTCGCTTTCTCCTTATATCTAATTAACATATGAATATATACAACTATCTCATAATTGTATCTCAAAAAGATATCCCTCTTCATAGGGATTTTAATATATATACAAAAGTTTTAAAAAAACAAAATAAAGCATTCAAATTAAAGTTATCTCATCCTTCAGCTGTTCACAGAGGAGTTCTATTACCTGTAACCTCATTTGCTCCCGTGTAAAACATGATCATCACAGATAAAGAAACAAACACAAACAAAAAACAGTGTAAGCTAGCTATATAAAAAAATTTCTATATAATTCCAATTTCAAATTAATAAACATAATTAATTAAGTCTCATACAATTTCTCAAACCATCAAGTGTCTATAAAAAAATCATAATTCATCTTTCACATGTCAGACTTCTATTAACTCACAACAAATAGACACATGACTCTACTTTTGGAAGACTCGTGTGTTGACTTAAACTTAGAGATTTGCACCCGTCATACTATCTCAATGTGAAATCCACACAGCTATGCGCATAAATAATCTCAATATCATCTCTTCTAGTATGACAAGGTTAATTCATATAACAGGTCAAGTTAGTTATCTTTCAAACAACTTACCCATTCATATGAACCTCCTTCGACTCTCACCACCTGAATAACTTCATCTGTATGATTCCATTATCTCAAGAGAGTCAGGATATCTCCTTCTAGACAAATCCCTAGTCAATGCACATCATAAACAATCTTAACACGGTATTTTCTTTCATGGAAATACTATGTCTTGATTAAATTCATATTCTAAATCTCACAATATCCAAAATCACACAATTACATCATACCAAAGTGTATAATTTCAAATCACTCAATTTCATCCAAAATCACATAAATATCTAATTAAAGGATTTTTCAATTAAATAAAATAAAATAAAATAAAAGTCTACATAATTTATAAGTAGAAACTATACAGAAAGAAATAAACCAACCTTTTAAAAGAAAATATAAAAAAAGAATTTTTTTTTTACACAGAGTTTAGCTTGAGCGAGAATGGGTCTCGCTCAAGTGAAAATTTTCTTGCTTGAGCAAGAATCAACCCAAGAGCATCCATAATTTCATCCCAAGCCTCGCTTGAGCGAAAATGGGCCCGAGAGCACCTCTTTTTTCATTTTATTCTCGCTTGAACGAGAATTATCTCGCCTGAGCAAGATATGCAGACAAATTCTGCATAAACCTATTAGATTTTAAACCAACATTTCATTCAATTCATAAATTTATAACTCTATACATTACATTGACAGTTCCTGTTTAGAATTGTACAAGCACTCTCATTGAGTCATTCAACTATTATGTCAATCTATACATATATATGATTTCTAAATCAAAATCATTTAAAATCAAATATCCAATTCTCATCAAACATTTCATTTAACTCGATTCAACAAACTTTTCAAAATACATTCATTAACTCATTCAATTCCAAACTCATATACATTCTAAAACATCTACTATATCTACAATTTCACATTTCAATTTCAATAAATTTCTAATTTACTCAAAATAAGAAATCCTACAAACAAAAATTTGGAATTGGTGACCACGTCACCCCCACATCTAGATCTTCTAGCCTAGAGTTCTATTGAAAATTTAAACTAGCTTCCCTTACCTTTACTAGAGCAGATGCTCACTAAGAACTCCAAACCTACCAAAAGCTTCAAGAGTAACTTAACCTGCACCATAGAGTCCTGATAAAAATTCTAACTATATCACTAGGAATCTTAGGTAACAAAGACTATTCCTAAAGCTAAAAGAGTCACATGCGTAAACTTAGATCGAGACATGCTTACAAGTTCAAAATTTAACTCAAAGAGAAGAGTAAAATTGAACTTACTCTTTAAAAGATTCTGATAAAGCAGTCTTGTAGTCTTTGCCACTATTCTAATGACGAACTCCAATTGTCAAACTGATGAGCGAGAAGGTTAGAATCTTAGAGAGAAGGGAGAGGAAAGGAAAATGAAACTTCTAGAGAGATGGTGGTTCTTTTGAAATGAAACCTGAATAACTGAAATTTCTATTTATATGTTCTTTTCACTTTAATAATAAAATATTTAGGTATCATTTAAAATATATCACTTCTACTCTAAGGTTAATTTCTAAATCCTTGCAATAACTACTGTGTAAGACTTTGGCATTAAAGAAAGTTGGGAGTAGGTAAACAAATTTAAATTATTGTTTATAATAAACTATATGTATTTTAACACTAATTTAAACTTATTTTGTATTGTAATATTTTATGGATGCTCAACCATTAAATAAGGAAGCAGTTGACTATGCAAGGAATGTTTAGGCCACATACTTCATTAGCTTCTATAACTCTAGGACAATTAATGAATAATATATAGGTTTAATTAATATAACATGCTTCTAATGTATAGGAAATTAGCTAAATAGATAGAAGTAGATAGGAATATATATTGGTGGATGTAAATGATTTATCAATATATATGATTTCATTAATTTGAAAAATGTGTATCTGGTTGTATGAAATATTATTACATATATGACTGGGCTTTTAAATAAACATGTTAATTAAGAGGAGGAAACTCATTAAAAAAAATTGAACGAATTTTTATATTTCCATCATAGACTATGGTTATAGTCAAAACCAAAGTTTATGAGGCACTAGGTTATGGAATAAACCATCATAGACTGCGATTTTGATTACAACCATAGTTTATGAGAGATCATGCTAGAAGCCCAGAGAAGGGTATAGACGTCGATTCTTGAAATAATTGTCGTCTATAGTATATTAAAATATTATATTATGTAACAAATAGGCTTCGGTTACTCAAACAACCGGGACCTATAAGTGTCTATAAGTCAGAACTATAGACGACTTGATCATAAATTATGATTTAAAAACTAATGTCTAAGGTAAAAAATCGTTGTCTTTGAGTATTGTTACACTAATGACTAAATCAGTACCAAATTAAAAAAAAAAAACTACCATATTAAAAGATCTTTAATATCAGTCCTACATCACAATTTGTTCTTAAAAAGGTGATTTGAATAACTAACAAAGAAATGTGTATCTAAATTATTTTTAATTTAAATTCTTAAATAATGTGAGAATCTTGAAAATATTAAAAGAAACCCTCCAATCAAAAATTAAAAAAAAAGGCTCATCCTTAAAATGAAGTTTTTATTATCGCATTCAATATTTCAATTACAAGTGTCTTTAACTAACATCAGATCATCGAAAACTTAAACTTTTTTAAAAAGTTTATGAATTTTTAAAATATTATTTTTAAATAAAATTATGATAAAGTTACCTAATATTAAAAATAGAGATGATACTCATTTACCACTATCTCAACAATAACAACATACTAGGCAGGTGAAACATTTACATTAAAAGATGATCTACATTATTGTTTCTATAACTAAAACTTTCATATAACTTACTTTTAATATTAAATATAATTTAAGCACTATTGTTTTTTAATTTATCAAATTATTTTATCTTAAGAAAGAAAACTGTGATGGAATGCAAACAATATTTTAAATGTGGTTAGATTATCTGTATTAATGAAGTTAAAGGTTAAAACATATGTGATTCCAATTTTTAAATGACTAGCTTTGAGTAATGGTAAATGTTCTCGTGTGAGGGTTGGGCCTAGAGAACTATTGAGAGGATTCTTCTATCTCCTTCTATCAATCAGTCGTACTATTATTAAGCTCCCTTCCTTGCAAACTCCTTGCTCTTCCTTCCTAGCCTCGGTTCTCTGTCTTCTCGTAATCTAGACTCAGAGGGTACCTGCAGAAGACACTCCGAAGCTCAAGTCAGCAAAGATGTTCGATACTCGATTCTCAGAGCACTGTATATGATGACGTACCTGATTCTTGGAACGTGTGCTATTTATATTACCTTTGGTGGGTTTTCCATGTTGAGTCAGGTTAAGGAGTTGGACCATGTTTAAGGCTGCATTACCTAGCTCCTAATCACAAATTAGCTTTGCTGACCTTGGTTGAGCATAATTGGACTTGAACTATTGGTCGGCCCAATAGACGTGGGCCTTAACTAACTTTAGTCGGCCCAATGATGGGGACCGAGACGTGATATCAGTCGTACGACCCTCACCGGTACACTTGCCTCCAAGGCTTGAGGATGGTTAATCTGAAGAGTCTTTTGAGAGTGATGTGTCGGTTGGATGTCTGAGTTTGGTGTGACGATTGGGGTTCTCGATGTCTGACGTGACATCAGGTGGTGTCTAACGCGTGACGTGACTCGCATTGATGAGGGTCGTACTTCTTTGATGAAGTCGGTCGGTCGAGGTTTCCTATGTCTTGGACTAGGAAGTCTCAGAAGTTTAAGGAGTGGTCTCGTCCGACCGTGGGTTCTGAGGAGCTCGAGATTCTTTCTCTCTTCGATCAACTCCCGATGGAACTCCCTACACAGAAGCTGATAACCGTGTATACAAAAACGTCTCGTTGGGCAGCCTTTAAGGGTATGTTGGTTTTCTCTAGTCTCGGTCGATTGCTTTGTTTTTTTACCAACTTAGCTTTTCGTTGTTGCAGAAATCATGGACGCCTTTAAGGAGAGTGTCGCCCAGCGTAAGGGCAGGCCGAGAATCGAGTCCCTGGCGGCCAGGAAGGGGTCAGCCGGTGTTGGCCCTTCGAGAAAGAGCAAGAAGAGGTCGAGAGAGGAGGGCAAGATAACGATGACCACCCGCTCCCCCGGGGTTACGCCGACACCGCCCCCTCCTCGTCGTGCATCGATCGACGTTGACTTGCCCCTAATTGACAACTTCAAGCGCCCGATCCCCCCTTCTGCGACCGACCGCACCATGGAGGTTTCCAGGTGTTGGAGGTGACTTACAATTTGCGAAGGGGGTGAAGATTAGCCTGCCCGAGCCGACCCGAAAGGTTATCCAGGGGTTGAAGATTAGCCTGCCCGCATGAAAAAGTTGTGGAGGAGGCCGACAACAAGAACTCAATGTTGCATGCCGAGAATTCTGAGCTGAAGGCCGAGAAGGGAGCAGTCGAGGCAGAGTTGGATAGGAACATTGATGAGACTTTGGAGCTGCTTAACCAAAGTTTCTTCCAGGTCGTCCGACAGGCTCACGTCTTCTACAACGATCAGTCACCACCCGGTGAGTTTGACCCCGAAAGCAAAGTGTTTGAGGGTCGGATCTTGCCGAGGGCCGAGGTGAGGGCCGAGGTGAAGACCATTAAGTCTTAGGCTTTCAGTGTTTTGTTTCCTTCGGCCAGGATGTGGCCTTTTATCGCTTTTCCTCTAAGGTCGGGGTGTGGCCTCCTTGTATCTTTCTTTGTGAATGAAATGGTCGCTTCTTTGCATATTGTGGCTTTTTTATTAAGTTAAGTAGTCGGTCGGATAACTTAATTGCACAAAGAAAATTGAACAAGTTAAGTAATCAGCCTGTTCGTGCTTGTAATTCGTTTTAAGGTTTCGGCAGGGTATGCTGGTTTAGGCTTCATCCAGACCAAACCGAGTCATCAGGATGTCGATAAGGTATTCTGATTAAAGCTTCATCCTTGACCAGACCATGTCTTTGGGTATCGGCAATATGTGCCAGTTAGAGCTTCATCCAGACCGAACCAAAGTTTTTCGGTATCAGCAGGGTATGTCGGTTAGGGCTCCATCCAGACCGAACCAAACTTTGTGCGGTGTCGGCAGGGTATGCTGGTTAAGGCTTCATCCAGACCGAACCGAGCTTTGTGCGATGTCGGCAGGGTATGTCGGTTAAGGCTTCATCCAGACCGAATCGAGCGTCGAAAGATGCGTGAACTTTGAATTGCAAAGAGTTGAAGAAAAACGCCTCGTTAAAACCTGTCCGGCCAAAAACCCTCCTTAGGGAAAAAACGGTTGGATGAGGAAAGAGTGCGTGAATTTTATTCATTAACTATAGTAAAACTTGATGTGTGTGACATTCCACGTTCTCTGTACAGTTTTGCCTGAGAACCACTCTAGGTGGTACGCCTCCCCAGCTGTAACTTCTCGGATGCGGAAGGGCCCTTCCCAGTTGGATGAGAACTTGCCTTCATTCTTCCTTGCATCGCTTCTCATTCTCCAGACGAGGTCTCCCTTATGAAAACTCCTCATTCGGACCTTCTTGTTGTAACGTCTTGCCACCCGAAGCTTGCATGCTGCTTCTCGAATCTTGTTCTTGTCGCATAGCTCATTGATCAGATCTAGGTTGACCGAGAGACTTTCTTCATTCAAGGTCAGATCAAACATCTTCCTTCGGACGGTAGATTCGCCTACCTCGACCGGGATCATTCCTTTGGTCCCGTACGTTAGTGATGCAAACCCACAAAGACCCCAAAACCAAGTTCACAAGAAGATGACCAAGGATGCCAACTATGAAGGGTCATCTCAACATGCAAAGGAAGACCTCATCAATAGGAGGAATGGACAAGGTCCAGAGCACTTGAGGTTCTTCCTATTAGTCTTCTTAAATATTTAGAAAATGTTGTAAATAATTTGGGCTCATTTGTAGGGGTCCAAATAGTATAAATAAGCTAGAATAAAGTGTCTTTAGCATAGTAGGGGGTGTGGGTAGCATTCTAGCTTGTTCCTAGCCCATTTGAAGGCATTTTGACCTAGTTTCTAGAAGGATAAGTCTAGAATACGGGATTGACTTAGTCAAACCCTATGGCTGCCCATTTTTTCCCTTTTTCCATTCTACCCTTTTTTTCTTCTTTTCCAAGGCTCCTAAAATCTATAAATAGGGAGGCCTACCTCATGTATTCATATGTTGAATGAAGAGTAAAATTACTATACACAAATTGTGTTAGAATTGTGAGTGGGAGATTCTCCTCCTAAATTGGTCTTATCTTGTGAGTGTTGTGAGCTTTCAAGTGGCGGCATCTGCACTTATCTTGGATTCAATTTACCATTCAAGTGGCGTGCTCCTTTTACAATTCCATATCTCCTAAGTTTCCTTTCACTCATCTCTTTCCATTCCTATTTTCAATTCCAAAATATGTCTTGTTCTTGTTCTTTAATTTTCAATTCGGTCTTTATAATTGCTCACCTTGTGTTTGCTTAAATTCTGCACCTAATTTGTCATTGATTCTCATCATTAATTGTATTTTTCCTTTGCCCTTATGGAAATGAACCTTTACATCTACTTAACACTTGTTAAGTTAATGTCCAGTGAGAATTTTCCTTAGGCTTCTCACCTATATTTGTCCTAAAATCTAAATCTAAGTAAAGTGTCACTAATCAAATGAACAATCCTAAAATCAACTCACATCAGTTAGGTTGTACGGTGTTTCTTCTGAGGATGTCTGGGGGTGCAGTGATATGCCCACGGGACTTCTAACAGTTCTTCGGTCCATCGACCTTTTGCTTTGTCAAGCCGCTTCTTTCGTTCGTTTAAGATGACTTTGTTGTTCTCTTGTTGGCGGATGTGCTCTACCGTTGCCCTTTGAAACCTAGTGATGTTGTTGTGGACCGTGTGATAGTACCTATGGAGCAAAGGCTTTTTCACTTCAAATTCTCCTTTGCTCTAATAGATCATAGCTTGGGAGTCGCTCTTGCAAGTTACCTCGCGAGCTCCCATGTCGTATGCCAAGTTCAGCCCGACAAGAAGAGCTTCGTACTCGGGTTGGTTATTGGTGGCCTTGAACCCAAATTGGAGGGCTTGGTCAAAGAGGAGGTCACCAGGTCCTTCGAGGACGACTTCTGCTCCACATGCAGTCTTGTTGGAGGAGTCGTCCACGTATAGCGTCCATCCGGCCAAGAGGTCCAGCAAAGTTGTGCGCTCAGTGGAGAAGTCGACCAAGCATTGGGATTTTATGGCACCTCTCAGTTTGTACCGGATGTCGAACTCCGAAAGCTCAACCAACCACGTTATCATTCGTTCTGCAAGGTCGGGTTTAGATAAAATTTTAAAAATAAGGTAGTCAGTTTTTACCGTGATGGAGTGGTTCTGGAAGTATGGGCGCATTCGCCTGGCCGTTAGGACTAGGGTGAGGGCCACCTTCTCGATCATCTGGTATCTCGTCTCGGCTTCATGGAGCGTCCAACTGATGAAGTATATTGGTCGTTCTTCATTCTCCACCTCTTGAACTAGTGCAGTGCTCCACTTCCTCAAAGACCGCCAAGTACACCACAACGGGCTGGTCAGGTCTACCGGTGATGACAAGAAGTTCTTTAGCTGTTGGAAGATTTCTTCACACTTCTCATCCCAACTGAACTTAGCTTCCTTGCGGAGCTGCTGCACCATCGGCCTAGTTATCTCGGCCAGCCCGGGGACAAACCTGGAGAGGGCGGTAAGACGTTCTATCAGTTGTTGAACCTACTTTATGTTCTGGGGGCTCCGCATCTCGGTGATCGTCTGACACTTGTCCGGATTGGCCTTGATTCCCCGGTGGGTTAGCATGAAATCCAAGAGTTTTCCTCCTTCAACCCCGAACGTTGACTTCTCGAGGTTGAGCCTCATGTTCGTACGCCTGATGGCTTCGAAAACCTCTTCAAGGTATTTTATGTGTTGGTCGCAAGAGTCAGACTTCACCATGATGTCGTCTATGAGCCATTGGTAAATTGCTTCAGCGTTCTTCAGGCTGAATGACATTACCTTATAGTAGTAATTGGCTTCGTCCATCACGAAGGTTGTCTTCTCCTTGTCCCAGGGGTGGATGCTTATTTGGTTGTAGCCAGAGTAAGCGTCCAGGAAACTAAGGATCTTGTGGTTGAACGCCCCATCTACTAGCTCGTCGATGTTAAGGAGTAGATATGAATCCTTCGGGTGAGCCTTGTTTAGGTTCGTGTAGTCCACGCACATTCTGCATTTGCCATTCGGTTTGGTGACCATCACCATGTTGGGCAACCATGTTGTGTATCGGGCCTCACGGATGAAGTCGACCAAGAGTAGCTTCTCAGTTTCTTCCTTGGTTGTGAGCCTTTTCTCCTCACCATGGTTTCTCTTCTTCTGCTCCACCGGACACGCTTCCTTGAATACTTAAAGCTTGTGCATCATGATATCCAGGCTAATCCCCGACATATTGGATGTCGTCCATGCGAAAAGTTCTACGTTCTTCTTCTACGCGGCATGCATCAACTCGGCCTCAACAGCTGCTATGGCCGTGTTGACACAGATACTGAGTGTTCTTCATCAAGAAGAGGCACTCGGCGCAGCTCTTCTCTGACTTCCATCTTGTCCTCGATCATCCGTGGATCTAGATCCACCAAAGCGACTATATCTTCAATCGGTGTAGGGTGGTCTTCTCTTCGAGGAGACTTCTGTCCTCGAGAAGTTGTATGCTTAGGGAATCGGTCGTTGCGCAGCGTCTCCACCCTAAGGCTCTCGGCATAACATTCTCGTGCGAGTTTCTGATCCACATGCATCGTGATAATGTTTACTGACGATGAAGGGAACTTCATTGCCAGGTGGGGCGTTGAGACGATCGCCATCAGCCAATTGATGGACGGTCGTATGAGGAGGATGTTGTACGAGGTGTTAGCATTACTCACCAAGTATCGAATCTTAATTGTCTTGATGTTCATCCCCTTGTCGAAGGTGGTGTAAAGCTCAATGTAGCCTTTAGTATCGACCCTCTCACCTGCAAAGCCGACAACATGATCAACGTACGACACCCTCTCTGCCTCAGGTATCCTCATTACCTTGAAGGTTTTCCAGTAGAGGATATCTACTGAACTTCCCTGGTCCACCAACGTTTTCATGATGGTGAATTTATTGATGTCGACCGATATCACCATCGGGTCGTCCTGTCGATAATCAACACCTTTGAAAACGTCGTCAGTGAAGGTGATGGGCGACATTCTCGGTCGGAATGACACCGTATTCACCTGATGCACCGCTCTGAGGTGCTTCTTCTGGGTGTTGTTGGAGCTTCCATCGCCGACGAACCCTTCAGCGATGGTGTTGATGACTTCCCGGTCGCCTCTCCTATCGTTCTCCCGCGGAGGGTCTTCTCTGCGTGGAGGGTCATCCTTCCTGGGCTGACGTTCCGGTCGGTGGTTATATCTTGCCCTTAGAGGGGAGTAGTTTCTTCACTTTGCGGGCTCGTCCCGCTTGGGGGATCGCTTTGTGCCCCGGGCACCCTGGACGAATTGTTGTAGGTGCCCGCTTGGATAAGTTCTTCTATCCTATCCTTAAGGGCTTGACATTACTCGGTGGAATGTCCACTGTTCTTGTGGTACCGGCACTGCTTCCTGCGGTCGGCATTTTCTGGGCTTGATGCCTTATTGAGTGGAGGGATTAGCTTGGCGTTGAGAGCCTCGTCCAGGATCCTACCCCTCTCGGCCATCAGGGGGGTGTATCTTGAGAACTGGCTGCCCGAGTTATCCCTTCTTTTGTCCCCGCGATTGGCTGATCGGCCCTGGCGTTCCTTCTCCTCCTTCCCCTTCTCACTGTTGGCCTCCGCTCGGGCCTGGTTGCGAAAATCTCTCAGTTCCTCCAACTACATGTACTTGGCAGCTCTCTTTTTGAGCTCGTCCAAGCCAGCGGTCGATTGCATGCAGAGGCTATCAGCAAACGGTCCTGGACATAAGGTCGTCAGCATGTGGTGCATGGCCACGTCTGGGCTGAGATTTCGAATGCTCATTGCCACCTTGTCGAACCTGTCGACAAAGGTTCTCAAAGACTCTCCCTTCTCCGGCGGATACCAACCAGGGCAATGGAGGTCAGGTGGTGCGGTCGGCTCGGGGCAAACTGCATCTCAAACTTGGACATCAGCATCGCAAAGCTGTCGACGGAGTTGGGAGGGAGCTTTGTGAACTAGCTAAGAGGTCCTCCCTTCAACGACCTGGGAAACACTCGGCACAGGATCACATCGTCCGAGGTATACAGGCTCATGTGTGTAGTGTACGAATCCATGTGCTCATCTGGATCGGTCGTGCCATCATAGTGATCCATGTTGAAGCCTTTCCACTTTTCCGGCAGTGGAACCCCAATAATGGAATCAGTAAAAAGGTGTCGACGCATAGAATCCATGGTACCGGTCATGTGGACCATCTTGTTAGGATAGGACTCACCATCCATCTCCTGAGTGGGGGCATTGTCCTTGGTCTCCTCATCCGCTCTCAGGTTGGGAGGGGAGGTGAACAACCTACCAACAAGATTAGTTGGCACAACGGACCATCCTCCCTCGATCAACTTCCTCTTCATATTCTTGTTCTCCCTGCTGAGAGCTTGGATTTCCTGCTTACTTCTTCATTCCTTCTTCTCAGCTCAACCATCTCTCTCTGCAGAGACAACAACAGCGTGGTTTGGTCAATTTTAGTCATCCTCTCGCTTGTCATGCTTCGAGTTGATACCATCTACTAGCGTCAAAAACTCGATTTCACACTGTACTGGTGAGAATCGTACGACTGATATCATGTCTCAGTTCTCATCAATGGCCAACCGACACCACAAATCCAATTATAGTTAAGCAAGTTAGTGAAGTTAATAAGCAATCAAGAGTTAGGTAATACACTTCTAATATGACTTAAGCTTTCTAATCTGGCCCAATAAGAAAGATACGTCATGATCTGATTACCATGCGTTGAATACTAAAACTGACTTGAACGTCAGAGTGTCTTCTACAAGTACCATCCGAGTATGGGTTATGAGAAAATCGAGAGGTGGAACAATCTAAGGGAAGGAAAGAGTTTGCAGAAAAAGGAGTTAAAGTATAGACCGACCAAAAAAGGATAGGAGTATATAATTCTTACGACCAAAAAAGATAGGAGTATATAATTCTTATGACCCTAACCCGATTATACAACAATAAATACAATAATTTAATAGTAGTATACGAAGTTTTAACACAATAATACATTAAGTTTTAACAATAAGTTTTAACAATAAGTAGGTCAAATACAAAGTTTTATGGCTTCAAATACAGTATGTGCGTGTGTTTCAATTTTAATTAATGTGCCGATTTATTAGATAAGAAATGGTATAGATTACTGTTATCCATTTTTTTTCATAATCTATTTTTTTAAGGAAGTTGTCCTTTCAAACTTTATTAGTTAAATATCGTATACTCTTTTTTTAATTCTTATAATTTCAATAAATAGAAGAACAGCAATGATTCTATCGCTTTCATTTTATATTAGAAGCATATTTTATCATTTACGCACAAACAATTATTTCGAAGAATACAGGGATGAGATTAAGAGTCCATTTTTTAAGAAAAAAAATGGTTCACCTTATAAAACAATTTCAATATTTATTTTCTTCATTAGAGATAAAATTCCATGACCAGTCATCATTCCTTTTAATTTTATTTAACTACAAGTATACGCCACTCAGTCATAGATTCCTGCTCTTTTAATAATAAAATTTATTATATACGATAAGATTGTGGAATTTTATAATAATTATTTTTAATGTATTTTTTAATGAATCTATAGCGTAAAAACTTATATGATACATAAAAATAATTTTCTTTTAATCTTATTAAAGGGTATATGTTTAGAAAGTATATGAATAATTAAAAATATTATTGTTGAGGCCAAAAAAAAATTGATTGATTGTTATTGTAGTTAGTTGGCACAAAGTGGTTCTTTGATTATGTATGTATTGTGAAGCAATGATGGAAAAAGGTAAAAAAAAAAAGAATTGGAAAGGACGAAGAAGAAAGAGTGGGAAAAGGTGGAGACACAGGAAAGATGGGGGCGCAGAAACATCACGTGAAGACAACATCAACTCCGACAGGCACATAGTCAACACGGAATGCCCACGTGGGACCCACCGCCAGACACGCTCACTTCTCATTCGCTCTTTCTTTTTACGCAGCGTTTTTGCCGTCGGTGCCGCCTGCGCACTGCATCCCATACAACAACAATGCATGAATGCATTCTTAGTACCAAAATAAGAAACAATGAACCACTCTCTTCACTTTATAGTCTGTGGGCCCACTCTCACAGCCGTAGGATTAAACATGGCATTGAGATCCGCGCCGCAACGGGATAAGATAACCCTCTCATCTGCACCTCCATTTAATCAAGTACCCACGCTCCTCATCATATCAAATCCCTCAAAAACCACCTTTTCTCTCTTTTCTTAATTTCCCTCTTTCAAATCGAATCGGATTCACCGGTTACAGGGATTGGATCGCAAATTAATTATTAATATTATTTATAATACTATCTGGATTGATCATATTTTCAATTGCTATGTAATCACGTTTCCTCTCTTTAACTTAAGTCTCACTAATCCAATTTGGTTAACAAAACCTGCAACTAAGTGGGACCCCTGCTGACACCACACAGCAATACCAAGGTTTAATTTATCATGATTTTAGGTAGAGTTAATAGAAACCACCACGACAAAAGCCTAATCAATAGCACAACAATGCCGGCGACATGTCTGTGATGTCAGATCTCAACCAAATCCAACAACAACAGCCAGGATCAACTGGAAAATACACAAAAATCACTACGCACAAATGGATAAGGTCACCATAAGAATGCCAGTTGTTGATAGAAAATTCTCAAGACAAATAAAATGAGAATATTATATATGTGAAGTTGTGAGAAAATGCAGAAACAACATGAGATACTACTGTGGATGAGTACTCAGTTGCAAAAAAGCAAAACAGCGTTTGCTATAAGTCTTCGTCATAACATATTTACAAAACATCCTGGTTATCTTTGCCACGATAGTCAACAAATCCGAGCATGATGATGTCAGCTACCACTTACTTTGCTCATGCTGTCCATTCAAAATGGGTAATACCTCACACACATGCTTTGAAAAAAAAAAGGTGCAAAAAATTGCGAAAAACGAGATCTATTCGTGAGGAGATTCTTCAATCACGCAACCTCGGGAAGAGGAGGCACGTTGAGATCGAGATCCAGGAGCGCACGTCGCTCGGAATTTGAGTCGCCGCGACGGAAATCGGAGACCGGACGTCCGAAGCCACACGTGTCGCGGCGGCCGACGGCGGCCACGGCGTCTGCACGCGCGAAGGCATCGAAGAAGAGGACCGGACGTGCCACTGGCAGGACCGCGGCGGACAGAGGGGTGAGCGTGAGGTCAAGGAGCGGCGGCGGCGGCGGAGAGGAAGAGTCGAGCGTGCTGCTCTGGCTAGGGCTACGCGCGTTGTTGTTGTTGCTGCTATGGTTGTTTACGAGAAGCTCGGAAGGTGTGGGGAAATTGGTCTTGGCTTTGGCGCCTCGGAACTCGCGCGCAGCGGTGTCGTAGGCTCGTGCGGCTTCTTCCGCGGTGTCGAAGGTGCCAAGCCAGACGCGGGTTTTCTTGCCCGGGTCGCGGATCTCGGCGGCGTAGCGGCCCCAAGGGCGTTTCCTGACGCCTCTGTAGCGAATCTCTTTGTGGGCCTGTGTTGGGCTTGGGCCGGGTCCGGCGAGTGCGGTGGCTCTGTCCCTTGGAGCCATTTCTTTGTAATTCAAATATACCAGGTTTTTCTTTTTTCCTCAACGGGGAACACGAACAGAGAGAAAAGTGAGAGGAGTGAGGATGCGTGTGGGATTGAGACAATGTCTGAGGGAAAGAAAGGGAGTTGGAGTGGTTTTATAGCCCAGATGGAGAGAGAGAAAGCACACCGTGTGCGTGCGTCTTTAATGCTACGCTCCACTCACGCGCGTCCTCACCACATCACTTCCCTTCCCTCTCACCTCTTCATGCTTCTCGCCACTCCCCTCCTGCCACCTCACTACACACTTTTTTTTCTCTCTCATTTTTTCGATTTATAAATGATTAAGAGTATATTAAACAAATAACTTAATATTTTTAAGAGAGAAATTAAAAACATATAATGAGGAAATTAAAAAAGTTGTTAATTTTATAGAAACAAAGAAGGACATATTGCGTTGTGTGTAGCCTTTTCATATTTTTCTTTTCCATTCTATCTTTAGTGAGTAATAAATTAATGATAGTATGATTTTAACGTATTCTCTAGCTAGCTTTGAAATAAAGTTTAACGGCACCAAAAGGTTTAATTCTCGTGGGTAGCTGATAGATGATGTGGCAAAACGTAAATGATTATTTTTTTCCTCTTTTGTACACTCTGCACTTGAATAAATATTACTTTTTTTTTCCTCCTTCCAGTCTTTATGGTAACTTAAAAAACAACACTCAATTACTCAATTATACTTTGTTTTATTTCAATAAACATTATTTCAAATCAATTATAACGCACCAAATCCTAAATAAGCAAAAATAAGTTATGAGAAAACTTAGGTATATGGATACAAATTATACAGAATTTCCATTTTTCTGCTAAATTTTAAGAAAGGGACTAACATATCTTATTGCATCGTATGCTCCTAAGGAGAAAGAGGAGCAGAGATAAAAGGGCCTCCATTAAAACCCGACAGCGAGAGGAGAGAGAAGAAAAAAAAATGAAGCGGTTACACGTGTAGGAAAAAAAAGTGGTGAAGGAAAGAAGTGGAGCGCGTATCCGAACGCTCCCCACACGTGGGTGGTAGCACCTCTAAAACATTTGGCGCGGTCAACGATGTTCGTTGACTGCACTGTGTTCATTCATGCACTAGCGCATCATCATGGTATGCTCCATAAAGCGCCGCGCCGCCCCAGCCGCGATAGAGAGCGTGGTGGCGGGGCCCACCGTCAACATTAATAATTGCAAAAGGAGGGCCAACGGGGCCACGTTGCTGCCTCCAAAGGATGACACGTGGACCTGACACCAACAACTACCGCAGAGGCGGCGTTTTCCCTGATGCCGTTTGCATCTCTGTGTGCCGTGCTAACGGAGCGGTTGTCCAAGGTAACGGCGTTGGATGGAGACGATTATTACAGGGGACATTTGTCGGCACGCTCCGCCTCTCGCCGCGTGAGATGGATCAGGATCAGAATCAGAGGAATAAACGAGAAGAAGCGAATGTGTTAAAATCCGTCAGATGAATCAGACGGTGGAGATGGGGTACACTGAAACCGTGACACGTGGTGCTTTGGATCCCTGGCGGGAGACACGCTTGTGCATACGCCACCATCCCAAAGTATCTTCATGTATGTACTGCCGTCCTTCTTTTCGCTTCCACCACATATATTATTAATATTATTTTATTTATTATTAATTTAATATTATATTCCTCAACTTTTATATTATAATATTCAAATACTTTTTTTTTCTGCCAACAGTTTTTGTTTATCTCTTCTAAAGTGTCAATAAAAAATACATGAGTCTAGAAACCCACAATGTGTGATCCTCCGAATCTCATGAAAAGTAAGAATACAAAATTAGATAATCTTATCTTGTTATTTGAAACAACCGTGAACATATGTTGCTACTGCTACAGTCTCTTATTTAATTTTAATAGATTTATATTGATTTTATTAATAGTCTTATCAAAATATTTTAAGTTATTTTTAGTATTTATTTTTAAAATAAAATTATCAAACATTATTTAATATAAATATAAAATGTTTGTATAATACTAATAATAAATTAAAAAGTTAAACTGATTAAAATGTATTCATAAATTTATTCTTCAGTGTTTTGTATTTTTTATTAATTAATAGTTTCATTAAAATAATCAGACAAGTAAGATATTATGCTCTAACTTTTAGTTACAAGTTATTTTTTATTATTAATTTGCTTTTTAAATTTTAATTTTTGTATAGATCTAAAAGTTAACAAACTCGTGTAACTTTTGAACAATTAGTATTTTCAGTTAAAAGAATTGAGATTTAAGTAGAAAAAGATGATTGAAAGAAATACGCAATCAATGAAAAATAATCTCATCACTTTTTAAACAATTTAATATATTATACTGGTTAGCATCACTTTTTAAATAATCTAACATAAGATTTAAGAAGAAAAAATAATTGGAAGAAATATCATTGGAAATGATATTATAAGGTTTTAAATATATTAATCTGTTTAACATTATTCTTGAAAGTATTTAAAGTCTACAAACAATTTTGTTTTATGAAACTGGCCGAGTTCATATGAGTACGTACAAATATTTTTTTTTTATAGAAGTAAATTGTAAGGAGAGAGAAAGTGGTACAATGAAAATGATATATAAATATTTATATTATTAAAGTTTAAAATATTATATAAATAGAAATTCAGTTATTTAGGTTTTATTTTAAAATAATCACTATTTCTTTAAAAAAAAATTCATTCTTCTATTTTTTTACTAAGATTCGGACTTCCTCGCTCATCAGTTTGACGATCGGAGTCTGTCATTACACTCTTGATAGACTTTATTTTGAGCTTGCATTTGATGTTTTTATCTTCAGGATTAGTCTCTCTTAGCTCAGGGTTCTAGTGATATAGTTAGATTTTTTATCAGAACTCTAGTGAGCACATGCTCAAACTCAGAAAGGAAGTTAGTTTTAACTTCAAATAGAACCCTAGGTTAAAAGATCTGGATGTGGAAGTGACGTGGATCTGGATCTGGATGAGTAATGCAAGGTATTGTTTGAAATAAAATGTGAATATGTTGATTTTGATATGGATGATTTATGGTAGATGTTTTTGTTTGAATATGAAAATTTGGTTGATTTGTATAGTTGATACAATGTCAGTTACGCTTGAAGTGAATAAGTTATTGAATTTGTTTTTGTTTGACTTGAATGATGAAATTAGGCAGAATTATGCAAATTTTTCTGCATATCTCGCTTAGGGAGATAATTCTTGCTCAAACGAGAATATAATGAAAAAATGGGGTGCTCTCGGGTCTGTTTTCGCCCAAGCAAGAAGGAATATTGCTCAAACGAGGCCTGAGATGAAATTTTGGGTGCTGTTAGGTTCAATCTTGCTCAAACAAGAGAATTTTCACTTGGGCGAGAATGGGTCTTGCCCAAGTGAGCAAATTTTCGCTCAAGTCAGTAAAAAAACAAAAAAAATACATAAAATTTTTATTTTTTCTTTTGAAAGCATAGTTTATTATTGCTTATTGTATTTAAGTGAAAATTCTAATTTTTATTTAAAAATATGATTAAAGGAACCCAGTCATGTGTTTAAGTGAATTTTGAGATATATTTGGATTGTTTAGAAAGTTTAAAATATAATGTGATTGAATGGTATATTGATGTGCTAAATGAAGTATGCAATGAGGTGAAGTGTGATTGATAACTGTCGTTTTGCTGTCAAATTAATATGATTCTAGCGTAAACTTGTCTAACACTAGAGAGATGATAGTATAATTGTGGACAAATGTCCCCAAGTCGTCTTCCAACGAATCCAATACTAAAATCAGTTGATCATGATTTAAAATCTATTTGCAAGCAATAAAAGTTAGCAATAACATTAAAGATAAAAGGGGGGTTTGAGATAGTTGTGCAGAAAATATAAAAGAAATTAAAATAGCAAATAAAAAGCGGTTGATCCCCAAGTTCTTCCACCATTGAATTCTTCACAGGTTCTCTAAAGATTAATCTTTTCTCAATCCTCCAACAGAGTTAAACCAGATTGAACATGCGTCAATCTAATTCAACTGAAACTCA